>Ga0180437_10000608_pt1 | contig 66748 bp, 91 predicted proteins | sample SS_ome_4_FD_132410 | JGI IMG/M metagenome (GOLD analysis project Ga0180437, IMG submission 132410) | Hypersaline lake sediment archaeal communities from the Salton Sea, California, USA - SS_3_D_1 metaG | ecosystem: Environmental > Aquatic > Non-marine Saline and Alkaline > Hypersaline >...
CTGACACTGAAAAAGCTGAAACCGATTTGCAGCAATTCCGCAGTGAATGGTATAAACAAGATGGGGAATGGATCGAAATAAAAGTCCCGATTGAGGTCGATACTTCTGCTATTAAAGACGCGAAAGACGACATTGACAAATTGCCCGATTACAAATTGATTAAAATTGAGGCTGAGAATCAAACCAAAAAAGACATTGCCAGAATAAAAGCTGAAGCTGACATTTTGAAACATGCTTTCGAGTTGAAAGCAGACTTAGACATTGCAAAAATCGAAGCAGAAGCTGAAAAAATTGAAGCATTAGCTGACTCCGTGGCTAGAACCTTTGAGGATACTGGGCAAGCAATTAGCAGTTTGTTTGGGCAGCTTGATAGTGCTGAAAATAATCGAGATCGGTTTGCACTTCAACGGCAAATTGAACGGGAAAACGAACGCCGTGATAAAGCTTTACAATTGCAAGAAGAATTGGTTCGTGCTGAAGTCGAATTAATGGAAGCCCGGTCAAGACGCCTAGATTCTGGCGATGCACTTTTCACAATTAACGGGGAGGGACTTGAACCCCATCTGGAAATGATTTTTATGGAAGTGATGCAGTTGCTTCAAAATCGTGCTAATGAAGAAGGGATAAAATTGCTATTGGGGATATAAAATGATTTGTATATCGAGTACCATTGGGAGTGGTCGTTCGGTACAATTCCAGGAAACAGGCGAGACGATATTATACAATTTAAAAGCCCGTTTGTCTCATTCTGAATTATTAGATGGGACTTCATTCGTCTTACATTCCGGAACGAATGTTGGGGACATGACACCTAACATTTCCGCGGATTATGAACCGACACTCTGGGCAACTTTAAAAGAGATTCATGAAAATGATTCGACAGTTTTATTATCATGTAAGGAGGGGCTGTTTTTAGCTTACATCGATTTTCTGTCTTTAAAAGGGACCCAGATCCAAATAACTATGAGGATCCAACAAAGGGAGACATAATGATAGCCGCCGCGTTGATGTTACGCCCAGATGAGTCTGGGCTAGAAAAATGTTTAAATTCAATAGACCCAATAGCAGACGAAATTGTCGCTGTTATCACGGGGGAACCGAGCCAAAGAACCAAACAGCTATTGTCACGATTTAATGTACAGTTCAATACCACGGTTTGGCGTGAAGATTATTCATATCACAGAAATCAATCTTTCGACATGGTAAGTCCGGAAGCTGATTGGATCTTGCGTATTGACAGCGACGAGGAATTGATTTTACTGGACAAGAACCAACTGATCAATACACTCAAAACTGCACCAAAAGAAGTTGATTGTTGTAGATGCAAAATGAAGGACTACCGTGGTAATACCGTCGTGATGGAATTTCCGCAATTGCATTTCTTTCGCGCAGGAACTGTCCAGTGGCGATATCGAAAACATAATACTCCTATATTTGCTGGAGAAATTATGCATCTCGATTCGTGTGTAACACACCATTATGGGTATGATCTTGAGCCGAAAGCCATGGAGGCAAAACGGCAAGAAGCAATTCGGTTGATCAAATTGACGATGCAGGACTATCCCGGTGAGTATCCCGGAGATTTTTATCTTTCCCAGATTTATGCACAGGATAAACCCAATGAAGCGATTAAACATCTGGTAAAATACATTGCCGAGAATGAAGATTCACCAGGATTTTTGAAGGCTGCTTATTCGTCTCTGAATTCCTTGTATGAAAAACTGGGAGAGACTGATAAGGCAATGGAAATTTTAAAAAGAGGTCTGGAGAAATTACCTCTGGATCTCGATTTAAATTTTCTTTTATGCCATCAATCTGTTCGAGATAACGATTACCAGTCGATGGTTAAAGGTGCGGAGAGATACATTCAAGCATGGAATATTTATAAAAAACATGTTGACTTTTATGATCATTTTTGTTATTTTCATACGGATGAACACATTAGATTCGTATTGCATAAACTGGCCATTGCTCGGCTGCAAGAAGGAATTAGTTACGTTAATCACTTTTTTGGATTTGCGGATACTGATAACATTAATGACATAATGGTAAAAGACTTATCAATCCTTGGCATTGATTGGGAATGGGACGTCAATTATCCCATCGATGCTCAAAATATCCTAAAAGGAGTTTAACATGCAAAAATTGCGAATGGGTGTTCGAGTTGATGCCCAATTAATTAAGAAACGGAAACAAGGCCAAAAAATAAAAATTGCATCCACCTGGACCGTGGAGCATTTGCGTCAAGGGAAACAAATCAACCGAATTTCCGTTGATAATATAATGCCGAACCAAGTTATTAACCACGTCCTGGATGGAATTTGGTCCGGTGCGACAACTTATGCCACTTGGTATATTTTGATATTTTCTTCGACCAGTACTGCTTATACTCCTGCTTCAACGGATACTTATGCGACTCCGAATTTTACCGAAGCCTCGAGTTACACAGGTAACCGACCGACGTGGCAGGAAGCTGGTGCGTCGGCAAAGTCCATTACGAATTCTGCTAATAAAGCATCGTTTACTATGAATGGTAATGATGCAGCTATCTACGGATGCGCCCTCGTCAATGTTGCAACTCCTGGCGACCAAGCTGCTTCAAATGGGATTTTGGGCCCAGTAGCTCATTTTCCGGCTGCAATTACGGGTATTGTTAACAACGATGAAATTAAGGTCTATGTGACGATTAGTGGCAGTGACGCCTAAGAATGTAGTGGGAGCCCAAAATTTTTTAACTTGTCTGTTTTTAAAATTGTTTTTGGGATAAACGTGGGCTCCCACTTTTAATTGATTCGAGATAATATAATGGGATTGAAAAATAATTTAATATCTGTATGGGACCTTGATGGCGACGCTAACGATTCTCATGGGTCGAATGATGCAACAGCCGGTCCAGGATTAACATATACCACAGGTAAGGTAGGTCAATGCGGTGTGTTTACTAAAGACACCGACGAGACCCTTACAACTGGGTATACGGCACCAGCAGCGACTCATTTTTCAGTTTCGTTTTGGGTAAAGTATAATGATTCATCAAATTTAAAAATATACGATACAGACGATTCCGACAATTATCTGAGTATCTGGTGTTTTTCTGACGAAATTCGAGCCTCCGCCCATGACAATACTGATCATCTATTTGTCAACGGAGGCGACATAGCCGACGACGCATGGCACCACGTGGTTGTCGTATACGATAATACCGAAGTCGAGTTAAGGATTTACGTTGATAATTCACTAATTGCTTCCGATGATACGGCAGTGTCTGGGCTCTCAATTAACGGTGGGGCTGTGTATTTGGGCAGTGACGGTGGAACTGGCAATCCGTTCGAAGGGAATTTGGATCAAATTGCGATTTGGGATAAGATCATTGATACTGACGACATCTCCGAATTATACAACTCAGGAAGTGGATTGGCATACTCTTCGTGGTCATACACTGAAGTGCCAGAAGAATACATTGACGATGAATTCTCCTTGACTGAAGGAGCCGACCACAATCATAGAAATGTAGGTGAGGGTCTGGGTCTCTCGGAATCAGTTTCAGCATTGACGTATACTCAGGGAATTTCTGAAGGAATCGGTCTTTCAGAGGACATTACCGCGTTAACATATTCCCAGGGAATTTCGGAAGGTCTGGGTTTAAATGATTTAGAAATCGGTGGTCGAGGTTATACAACAGGAATCGAAGAATCATTAGTTATGTCAGATACACAAGATGGAGAAAATTTTACAGCATGGTACGACAATAATCATTCACGAATCGAATATTATTACACAATAGGATTGACGACACGCACACAGCGATGGCAGATAAGTCAAGTTATTCCGGCTAAATCGTTTCAAGCTCGTCGTAGGAGCGGATATCCGTCTTACTTATCAGTTGTTGTACCATATTCGGTTGAAAATCTCAATTATATCACTGCCCACAATGGCGGGGACCTCGTGGTATTAATGGAAGCTCGAGTCAACGGAGTTGTACATTGGTCGGAAGAAATTTCACGAGTGGCTATCGAGGGATATTCGATAAGTGAGGGCGGGACAAATTCTTCAATTACAATCACTGGACATTATACATATCAGTATGCTCGTGGGTATACTACTTTGTATACAACGTTAAAAAATGTAATGACTCGGACTTTACAACAAAATGGTTTTTTACGTTTTCGGTGTGCGGTTCCCGATTTTTATTTGTATCCAGGAATGAGAGCATATTACGATGGGTCGTATTTTTACGTTGAGTCAATTTCATATGTGGTTAATTCTAGAACCAGCTACATGGACGTGACCGAAGGTTCATACATTGTCTATCGTGATGGCGGTGGATTGTAAGAAATTTAAGGTGATTATGGGTAAGGGCGAAATAGTAAGCGAAGACGAAGACGGAAAATATCGAATTAAAATAAAATTTCGTCGAGATCGATACGATGCAGAATTGGAGTATTTGAAACAGCGTATTACTGAAGAGTGGGAAAAATATCAATTGATGGATCCTGGGGTCGAAAAACAAAAGCAATTAGCCATTTGGACAGCAATGGACAGCCGCCGTGAATTTTTAGAAACTAATTTCCCAGAAGATGAAGAACGAGATGTTTGGTGTGCTGACTATACGTTGAACATTGCTCCAGGCACCACGGTGGGGACAATTGAAATTCCCGGTGAGTTGAAAGATGTTTTGATTCGACCTGGTCATGAAGATGCTTATACTTTTGAACCGACTAGAGATGGTCAATTAAATCCCATTTTAAATATTACTCCTTCAGTTAGTTTTTTGTGTTGGGGATTGTTACCTGGATGGCAAAAATGGATGCCGACATATCGATTCGGGGAAGTTCGTGCAATCGATTATGAAAACGACAAATGCACCGTGGAACTTGAAGACACATATTCCGACCCGGTTTACGCCCAGTATTTGGACATTAATCAATCATCATATTTATACAATGTACCGATTGAGTATATGTCATGTAATGCAGCAATATTCGAGGAAGATGATGCGGTACTTGTCGAATTTGAGGACCAGGAGTGGGAGAATCCGAAAGTCATCGGGTTTAAACAAAATCCAAAGCCATGTGATATTTATATTAAAATCGAATCTGTTAATGGTTTTGAGGGATATAAAAAGTCAGGATCTTATGTTTTCTTATCGCAGCCAAAGACTCAAGAAATGATCGATTGGCGTGGAATATGGTATGAAGATTTCACAATTATCCGAGAAAAGGATACAATTTCCAACTATTTAGTCGAAGTTGATGCCAATGGAGTAGCATGTATGGCCAGAGCGGACATGGACGAAGTTGACAATGAGTATGGATTCCACGCGTGGTTCGCTAACGATGACTTGTTTAAGTACATGACAACTGACTATAAAGGGACCTGGCCGCGTTATCTGTGTAAGCACCGACGAGCTGACACGTGGACTGATCTGCGGCTGGAGTCTGAATATCGAACTGACGAATGGTTGGACTGGGCTGATTCAAAAGTCGATCCTGTTTCCGGGATCCAACATTCTACAGCCCTCGAATCAATGACTAAACAAGAATTCCAAACGGCCGAGGGTGAAACGGTTAAGGGATATGTGATAGCTATAGATGACGTTTACCAGATAAAACGTTATTACGAACGGTCGAGGTCCGGACCGACTCACTTGTGGGCTTTACCAGAAGAACAAGACAATATTTCAGGATTTATTTCTGACGTAACGGGAATATGGGCTTCAGATGACTATTATACTCTCGGGGCATATGGTCCGGTAGATCGTTATCACTTTCCTACTAATAAGGGATATCTTTGCCCCTCCCAGATATCTATTGGCGGTTTAATTTATAATCAATATTCGTATAGTTCAGATTATGACGTGGAATATAGTGCGCCGTATATAAAGTCAGATCGTTACGGAAGAAATCCAGAATTTCCATATTTAAGTGACCCCGATGATCCCCACCACTATGGTAGGACTATCATAGCGAAATACGGAACCCCCGTGGACCATAAAGCCACTGTTAATTGGGAGATGTACATTTCTTGGGAATTAAAATACGCATTACCTGCAGATTTAACTTAATGCAAACAGCGCTAAGCGCTAATAACTATACAGGAGGTCTAAAATGGCTTTAGCTTTAACGGAAAGAAGTGGACGGCAACCAACTTGGGAAGGAAAATTTACTGTAGACGATGACACTTCCGATTATCTTTTTTTGCCGGCATTATCGGGCAGATACGTGGCGGTAGGTGTTATTCCCGGCGCAAACGGGGGCAAGATTCAGCATACAATTTCTTCGATATCGGCTGTTGAAGGTGGTTCAGCTATCTGGTATGATTGGCCCCATGGCATGGTTAGTGCGAATAAAATGGATTATTTGTTAAGCCCTATTACGGCTATTCGGTTTGTGGCTTCCGGCGGTGAGGTTGATTTCGAAGTACTGATATAAGGAGGTTTAAAATGAAAAAGTTTAGTTTGGCCTTGATGTTATTCTTGGCTCCTTTTACGGCGTCTGCTCAATACGGTGGTTCGCCTTACGGCGGTGGACCTATTAACTTATCTTTAAATCTTCAGACAAATGGTAACTGGATTACTAATGACGGCGGGGATGAGGGGATTTACATTGACGCTGACGGAAATGTTGGTATTGGGACAGACAGTCCTACTTCTGTGTTAACTATCGAACCGGATACTGACGACATAGCTTTTCAAATTGATGATACTAACGCTAAGATAGCTTGGCAGGATGGTCCCTATCTTTCCACGAGTTCGTTGTATACTGCTGCTTATGATTTTAGTACTTCCCACTGGGATGGTTCCGGAGTAGTGACGACTTTATTTTTGGAGGCATCGACTGGGTTTGTCGGCGTTGGGGGGACTTCTCCTGAGTGTGGGCTTCATGTAGGTGATGGATCTTCTGAAATCGTTAGTACTACTAACGATTTGTATATCTCGGGCAATGTCGAAGTAGATGGCACCCTATATTCGGACACTAACCTTTTTGTGGGTGGATATCTTTCTGCAGCCACAATTCGGGCTAAGTCCACAGACATTTCATTGGCCACGGTAGCCGGATCGTCCCTTGTTACGATTAAAGCCGACGGTAAAGTGGGTATAGGTGCGGCTTCCCCTGTGGCTTTATTAGACGTTAATGGTTCGATAGCTAAAAATATCACTACTCCTGATTTAACGGGCAATAGCTATACAATAACCGCTACAGATTATGCCGTACTTATTGACGACGACGACGCACAAGTAACAGGCACTGTAGTGATAGCACTCCCCGCCGTGGCTACTAATACAGGAAGGGAGTTGGTCATCAAAAAGATAGGAAATAGCTATACCGTTCAGTTAGACGGTAACGGCAGCGAAACCATCGACGAGTCCCTTACTAAAAATCTTTCCACTCAATATGATAGCTATACGATTATTTGCAATGGAACGGAATGGTGGATTGAATAAGGAGGCGTAATGACTTATACAACTAAAGACGGCATAATAGAAAACCCGATGTGGAACGACTTAATAGGATATTTAGCTGGGAAGAATATTGACGTTACTTCTGGCAGGATTGATTATAGTTATCCTAATGGCGCGGTAGCTTTCCAGAACAATGCTCGCTATGCCGATGAACCAGTAGTTGTTCGTCACCAGATTCACCATGGATTTTACTTTGGATCCGGAGCTGTAGCGCGACCCCATTTACATTGGCTCCAGCAACATTCTACTAATATCCCCAACTGGCTTTTTGGGTATAGATTAGTAGAAAACGGAGATTCGGCAACTATTGAAACGGACTTTTCCAACTTTACTTTTTCCGTTCCACAAAGTCATGTTTTTACTTATTCGTCGGGCGTTTTGGCGCAGATAACGAAGTTTACGGAAATAGATATTTCAGATTTAAGTCCCAGTGATTTTATAATTACTGTTCTTTTCCGCGATACGACTAACGCCAGTACTTTATTTTCTGATGTAGATCCTTCCAGCCTTGTAGAGTACGCTACGGATTTGGATCTTCATCTCAAAATTGATGCGTTGGGAAGCAGGGAGGAGTATACCAAATGAAAAAAATAGTATTAGTAGGCTTGGGAGTCGCATGTCTTGTCTTAGTCATTAGCTTTTTTACTAATGCTACATATATCCAGGGAACGGGTGTTGAAGAAGGCGTCTTTGCTTACATGACGGCTGAGTCCGATACCACGTGTACGGCTGCAGAAACGTGGTATGCGATAGCTGGTGCGTTTACTAATTCGCCGATGTCCGGTTTTATTTTTGATACGGACCACATCGAATATAGCGGTTTGGAACCCGTTTACTTTAAAATTGACTGGTTTTCCACGGTGAGTTCGGGTACAAATGGATCTGTTGGTCATTTTGGCGTTTATCTTAATGGCGTCTTAGTCGATTCGTCCGTAATGGGTGTTTACATGAAAACAGCGGATGAGCCTTTTTCGGCAGCGGGCACCTGTGTTATCGAACTGGATACTGACGATGAGATCCAGCTTCGGGTCAAGTCTGATGGAGCTGGGGATGTTTTTACTATTTATCATTTTACTACCACCATCAACCGTTTTTATTAATCTGAAGCTTGGAGGCTTATTATGAAAATCAGTATTCCCCTTATGTTATTGATTTTACTGGTTTTAGAGAGTTGTGTTTTCCATGGAACCCATCGTTCGAATTGCGTTTCAAAAGCATTTCAAAACGCAACAGCATGGCGAATTAATACGGGCGAAACCGTGTTGATTTCTGAGCAAAAATGGCATGGGCGTAACCACTGGCAAGCAAAAACCCTTTCTGGAACGTACTTATGTGGGAATGGCTGGCAAGTTACTGTCTGTGAAAACGAAGGTAAAGAATACAATAGCCTTCGGTTAGACGACGCTATGGAAAAATTTTTAACTTTTAGAGTACCCTATGGGGAGGAGTAAAAAATGAAACAATTTAAATTACTTATTATATGGTTCCTGGTATTTTTTTCTTTATCTGCGCCTGCGTTTTCGGATAAATCGGTAACTTTTGATCAGTACTTTCCAGTATTTATCAACAGTCGTGCGGTGGAATTGAATTATGGTTCGTTAGGAGAACCAGATTTAAAACTAACCGAAATCATCACGGTCAAAATAAAAGTAAAAGAGCAGAATGGGGTTCCAAGTTATTTTTATAAGAAAAAATGGGATATAAGAGTCAATAATCCTGATGGCTTGCCCCAATTACCGTCGGCGTGTAAAACTGCAAATCGGGTAGATTGTGATAAGTGGTTGTATTTAAATACGGCCACAGAAGCGATAAATGTAAATTATTCCCCCTCTTTCGAGTAACTGCCGTGGATTTTAGGAAAATTTTTATGCGTCCTTTACTTATTTTATTTATCAGTTTGACGGTGTCTCCTGCATCGGCTTTATCTATTTTCTTCGTACCCGGTCCTGATAAAGCCGCCACAGAACACCGGATTTACTGGGAAAGTGGCTCTAATAACGGCTATGCAAGCCTCCAAATGCCGAAAACTATCATGGATTTTGGACACTTAGCGGCAGGGAAGTACTTTTTTTGGGTGACAGCGCTTGATAAATATGGAAATGAGTCGGATAAATCAGAAGTTTTAGAAGTTCGAGTTATTGATGGAAAGACGGAAAACGATTTATTCCCTATTCATATAATCATAAAATCGCCTTCAGAAATAATTATCCACTCGTTAGGAGTTGATTCTGAAACAAAAGTTTCGAATGGTGACGGGGGGATTTATATTGTGGGTAATCAATATACCACGTTAACCGACATTGCTAATTTTCTTGGATCCGACATTGGACTTGGGAATATTGAGCTTTGGGTCGAGGTACCAATTGAGACCCTGGCCCAAAGTGTTCCAGACACCTTTCCGAATAGTACGAGTCCGGGCGGGCAAATGGTCTGGGAAAATTACAATCCTCCGATAATAAAAACCCAGACCCATGCAATCATGAAAGTAGCAGAACGGTTAGGAAAAAATTACAAACCAATGTCTTTCGATATATATACTCGTTATCGAACTGAGTTTGGTATTGAAGCAATTTTAACCCAACACGAACTTCTGACTAAATTACAAACGACGGAGATCCGGGAGTAAAATTTATGGAAAAACACTTGACTCAATGGTTCGAGCAATTCCTGGGAGTTTGTCCTGTTTTTGTTATTGCGTTGTTCGGAGGCTTCGCACGGGTATTAAATCGAGACGAGTCTAAATCAAAAGCTACTTACGGGGAATACATTGCTGGATTAGTAACAGCTGCCTTTGTTGGGTTAATTGTTCATTGGGTTTCTGATGCGGTCGGACTCGAGCCTAAAGTCAAATCGATAGCCATAGCACTGGGCGGATATCGCTCAAAGGACGTGCTATCTGTTTTATCAAAACTATTTATCGAGGTCCTCAATGTAAAATTTTTTAAAAGCCTATTCAACCCCCGGAGTGACAAATGAAAGAATTATCAGAACTGATTTCTATGGACATCAACATTCTGCTCGGCCACTGGACACTCCTCGTGGTTATCAATCTTGTTTACGTGTCGTGGATTTGGATTACTGTCGATTCGGTTATGGAAAAGACGCCTTCAGAATGCTTGATGTTACCCATTATAATGAAACGACAAGATTGCATTACTCGGAAGATTTATTATTTAAAAATTATTCTGTTGGTCCAGCTTGTGTATTTTATGTATTATTCTCATTGGTTCATATACCAATACTACCACGGGTGTCCATGCACACATGTTTTTCAATTTATGATGCCGGTCCATGAACAATCTCATTTAATTTCAACGGTATTTTTTAGATGGGTATTTATTGAGGGAGTCGTTCACTTGTTTTGTTTTCGATTAGCTTATGAAGTTCGAAGGGACCTAAAGAAAACATTTCGTAGTTACCGAAAGGGGACAAGATGCAAGTCATGTGACCGCAAGTGCCCCCTGATGACGGTACGGTTATGAGGAATTAGTCCACGGATTGGAACAAGGCGTTAGCAAATGCCGTGGTAATTTCATGATTATAACCGCGCTCAATGGATGATTCTTTCAGCATTTTTACATTGCCCCGAATAACAAACATCTTATCGAGTGTTCGTTCGAGTTTCTCCAGCGCGGTGTGTTGGACTGAATCTGTGGGGGCAATCGCTTCATGTAAATCATTAATGAGTTGTTTTGCTTGTACAGAATCCATTGTTCCTCCTATTTCTCGTTTTGAGAGTAAATGCCAATGACTCGAACAATACCTTCGCGGGTGCAGAGGTATTTGTGCAAGTCGATTAAAAATCGTTTCTCAGGTCGATCAATCGAGTAAATCTCCGGCTCACCATCGACAGTTACAATAACCACATGTTCGGACATGATGCCCAAAGATTTATCGAAACCGTAATATTCAACATTGTTGCCAGATTCGTCTTGTACAGTAAATGTTCTCTGGTCGTTCATGTAATTCTCCTTTCGTGTTATGGGTATTTATATTCGAAAAAATATTAAATGTCAACAGGAAAGGTCCCTTTATTGTGAAAGGGACCTTTTTTTTTCGTTATGCAATCACAGAATATACCCAGCGAAAATTGCTCATTTTGAACATCCAGAATGTTTCATGTTCAGACGGGGGCAGTTCATGTCTGTGTTTACGCAGGCGAGCACGGACAGCTTTCGCGGAAATTCCCAGTTGTTCAGCGAGATATTTAGGTGTAAAATATACAACCTGTTTTTGTTCCTGTTTTTGTGTTCCTTTAACGTATCCAATTTCTGGATCGAAATTCGGAATCGGACCACCGAGGTCGTTAATGGAGACATTAAATTTTTTCATTACTAACGAGAGTTTCGCCATTGCTGCTTTCATTTCTCCCTCAGTTCCAGGTCGGGCAGCAAGATTATATATTGATTGTATCGTTGACATGTTCATGTTTTTTCCCCTTAGTGTTTGTTGTTAATCTTGCTTTGTTTATAAGAGAGAAAAAGATTTCTGTCAACAGAAATTCTCGTTTATTTTAAATGTTGGATAAAAATTTTCATGACGGGTTCTCGATGGGCAGAATCAAATTCCCAGCCTCTGGGTTTTAGTGGTTGGGGGATTGAAGTGCGATTTGAGCGCAGAATTTGACGTACCTTAGATGGCTTCAATCCAGTTTCTTCAACAATCGTTTTTACATTAAATGTACGGCCGCTAGGGACGAAATCTGGGTCTGGTTTGTATGAACCCGATCCAGGCTTCGCCGTCTTTGTTTTTGTATCAGGAGACGGTTTCTGTGTGGGCTCTACGGAAGTATCGATGAAGATAACGAATGTTGAATTTTCACACAGTATGCGTAACTGTTCAGCTACCTCCGTGGCTTTATCTTCAGTAAATTTATTTTTCCCTTGAACCATGATGGGTTCTTCATCATAGTTGCCCTTCCGAAGTAATTTGTGGATGGAACAATTCTCAATCATTGATATTCCTTTCATAATTTACATATTTTCGTTTTGTAGACGTCGTCAGGTCGTCATATTTCAACGATCGTTGTTTCACATGTATTATCATATGCATTTTCATTAAACGTTCGATATTCGACGAATCGTGTTGAATTTGACAAAAATGCATAAGAAAATACATGTAATTTGTAATATTTAACGTGTGGGGTAATATTTCAAGAATTCAAGAAGGAGATCGTTCACTGTTTTTATGCCAGAATGTACCCATAGAGTTATACGCTGAAGGGCTCCTCCCCCAGTTTCCGGGGATTGCCATAGTTCAAATCGATAATACCTTTCTGTCTTTATTTCTGGTAGCTTACCGTCAATATAATCCCAAAGTTGTGTTTTATCCGTCTCGATTGGTACCTGAATATTCTCAATCTCGTCATATTGATCAAAATTAATTTGTTTCCCTGCGGCTGGTCCACCGATAAGGTGGTTATATTTTATTTCCATATTTTCTCCTTGTTGGGCGCCCGAAGGCGCCCGTTTCAGTTATTTAATAAAATCGATTTCCACGGTTGCATATGACAGTCGGGCAGCGGCTTTGACACCTCTGATGTAAGAGGAGACATCAGCAGGTTTGTAAAATGTTTCAGTATTTCTGAGAGTGCTTGCGATTCTGGAGGTTGTTACCTCAAATGTTGCAGTTTCGAGCATTTCGTCGAGGGAGGTTTTTATTTCGATGCGAATTTTCATGATGGTTCCTTTCTGTTTGTTGTTAGTCATGCTTCTGTTATAAGAGAGAATGATCGGGATGTCAAAGAAAAATGGAAAATTCTTTTCATAAAACCAAGGAGCCCCTCCCAATGAGGGGCTCCCACAACAACAACAACAACAACGAAAGGCTACATATACCCGTAGCAGGTTGGACCGAAACCCGTCTTAATGCTCTTGGGGACGGTCAGTCGACGGCCACAACGTCCGCAGCGGCCTTCATGATAAAAGTGAACGGTCTCGGGGATTTGTTTCGTTTGGCTGTTTTTCAATTTTGAATACACCCATTTAAATGCCTGCATCGAAATTGCTTTTTCCGAGACTCGAGATTTTTTCGTAAGACGGAAATTCATATCCCGATCAATGATTCCCATATATGAATAATTTGAATTATTATCAGGGCCAGACAGCAATGAAACGAACCAAATTTTATTCGTGAACATGTCAAAATCCCGAGGCTTTGAAATTTTAAAGGTGAAGCGGTTTCTGGTCGACTCGTTCTCAATTGTAAAAATCGATTTGCCCGCAAGAATAAATGATAGAGCATCGTCCCAGCTAATTTCATTCATGATGATTCCTTTCAATTAATATCAATTATGTTTAATATTTACATGACATTCATTAATAAGTCAACAAATATTTTAAAAATATTTCTCCGGACACAACGAAGATACAGACACAAATAATAAATTCTGCAAAGGCCTTGCTTCTAATCGTCTCAACACACCCAACGAAGGCAACTATCCAAGTCGTTATCGCCAGTATGGCAACAGATAATGCAGTCAACTCAATCATCCCTTCCCCCGTGATATTACATCATTAGAGCCCTCACCGTGGACGAATCGGACTTGGGTCCACGGGATGCGATATAATCCCTGTGATATGTCGTTGGTTTCAATGAACAAGAATTTAGAGTCGGTCAGGTCGTAGCGGACTCGACCCAAAACTACGATTTCTCTGTCTATGAGTTGGATTGTAAGGGCGCGATTCATGACAAACCCCCTATTGTGTTGGATAACAGGTGTCCAGTGATGTTTGTTGAGAATGATTCTTCTTTGGAATCTGGGTTCTCATAACAGTCTTGGCATAAAAACCGCAAGCCAGGGCCAACAGGTTTGTGGTTACAGCATGAGCATGTTTTCCTGGCTAATGGTTTTTTCGGAACGTCGGCATAATCATTGCGGCAGGACTCACAATTTTGGATATTTAGAACGTCCTTGTCTTTGTATAAAACGAATATCTTATTACATTTTGCACACGGCTTTTTGATAGCCACGAGTTTTTTGGGTTTCTTGCCGCAAATTTTACAAGGTTGGAAAATTTTACGTTCTCGCCGTAAATGGTCTCCCCATTGGTGGCAACAGTCGTATTTGTAAAATTTCTCGCCGTTATTAATTTGAAGACGGGCTTTACGAATTGCCATTACTTTTCTCCTTTGCTTTTTTGACACACCCAAAGTCGATGTCAGCCAGGGCGGATATGACAGCACATGTTTGGCAAGGTCTCGAGGTCCAGTGATGTGGGTCCTGTTCGATGGCTTCCAATATTGGAGCAAGACAAAGAGATCTCAACTCAAGGATCGCAGTACGAACTTGGGTCGCAAGGTTAGCAGCTTGGTCCCTCTCTTCAATTAATGCATTGAATAATTCGATTCCTTCTTCGGGGACATCAGGTAAATTACCTCCCGGCCAAGCAGTTTTCATGATCTCTGTGAACGACCCCCAAGTCAAAAAATATCCATCAAAATTGTCTAAATCTCCCTTCAGATTCGGACATGCTTCGTAAATTTTGTCCATCAATTCTTGTTCGTTCATTACACCCCCCGCTCAATAGTTAATAAATCCGCGTTCATAGCTGCCTGTAAATATGTCAGGGGAAGGAGCTGATTGTGCCAAAAGACCACATCCGTGGTTGTAACTCGTTGAACGATCATCAGAATTTGATTGTTTACGCCAGAGATTAAAAGATCTCCTGGTCTCATCTCAGCCAAGTCTCTGATTTTTTGTCTTTGCATGTTTGTAGTTCCTTTCAGAAAATCAAAATTAGTTATCCTACGCAAACAGAAACAGCCAAATTTAAACGTTTACAGTTGCTTGTGCTTGCACCTATCCCGTTTATAGAGTAGCGTTGAATTTTCGCTATCTGGGGAATTTATCAAAATTCATGCCAATTTTTTTATCGTGCTGAAAGACAAATCTGGCATGAAAATTGCTATTTAATATTCACGTTATATCTCGAATCGATCCTGATGTCAATAAAAATCCCGGGAGACAGACAAGATTTGTCTGTCTCCCAAAATTTTATTTCAGGAGCTTTAAATTGGCAAGGATATTGCTTATAGCCACATCAACTACGACCCGATCCGTCGTTGGAAGAGACCCCGTTCGATCTTCGATTATTTCGAGATTGTCAGAAATTACTGTAGCGATTTGATTAATCTCGGTTCGGGTTTCAGTGGCTGCCATTTCAATGTCTTCTAATTCAAAATCAGTATACAGTAGATCGATAATTTTTTGGAGCTTGTTAGTTGTCGTCATGTTGTTTCCTCCGTGTTGTTGTTGTTGTTTTGTTAATCATGATTATTTATACAAGACATCAATAGAAAGGTCAACAGAAATCCTAGCCATGACCAAAATTTTTGAAATGAGCGTTTTTAATGTTGGAATTAAGGATGGTGGCCTGGTTGTTGATGAGTTCGATTCTGTTCATTTTGTTTCTCCTTGTTGTTGTTGTTTGTTGTTCATCTTGCTTTATATATATACCACGGGTCCTTTAAGATGTCAAGAAAAATCCCAGATTTTTTTTAAAAATTTCCACGGTCTTAGCTCTCGAAAATCCGATGCTGTTTGTTTTTAGATAGCTAGCTATCGACATTAAAAACAGGAACCATAAATCAGACCTGGCTGTCTGTACGAGAGATGCCGTCAACAGCAGCCAGACTCGATATTTAGAACGTATTTCTTTTGTCGATAGCTAGCTATGAACGAGATCTCCAAACATGATTTTTGAGCAACTGAGCAGCAGAAAAAAACTCTAAAAAATCCGGGGTTTTTCTTGACAAACCCAAGCGGCTTTGGTATATATCAAGCACAACACACAACAACTTACTAACGAAAGGAACAAAACATGAAAAAACAACTAATTCAAAAAATTTACAATCTCGCCGCCGCACCAGGAACTGCAGGAGAAGGATTTGCTGCAATGACAAAATTGGCCGCTCTCCTCAATAAATACAACTATAACATTAATGATTTCGGCGGCCCGATCCCGGGATTCGACCCGAAAACGGGTCCGACCACCGATGACGCTTCTGATGAAAAATCCGAAGAAATTCAATATGTTACACCTAAAGAAATTGCTGCAAAAATGGGCATCTCCGCAAAAACTCTCCGCGCCCGTCTTCGCAAACATATCAACGATCTTCCGATCTCCGAACACGAAAAACGTTGGGTGTTTAAGGCTGAAGATATTGATTTTATTATCAATATCGTCTCCTAATACACAATCACACAACTCGCCCCCGTCGTTCGACGGGGGCTTTTTCGGGGGTTTTTAGCGTAGCTATGAGACGAGATTGAATGATTGTCCACGGTGGGTAGGATCCCTCGTGTTTGCATTTATGTTAAAATGTCGGCGGCCTGACAGCGCTTGTTGACCAGTTCCTCAGGAGCTGTAAATCGCGGCATATTGACGAGGGGATAGCTAGCATACCAGGTTGTCGATTGTCGTGAAAATGGGTTGCTAAACCGCCGTGGTACGCCCACGCCCGTAAGACAGCTGTACTCCTGAATACCACGGTAGTCGACAGTGTCGTATGCCAGCTATCCACCAGGATAATGCATGCTCTGAGGACTCCGTGGTTGACTCACAGGACAATGAGAGCAGAACACCTTCAGACCTCCGTGGTTGTCAGTATTTTTATTAGTTGAGTATGGCTATCCGCTTTTTCGGTGCTCGTTGTAAATCTTATTTAACAGCGTCAGGGGGGTACAGGCCCTTGAAGGTCCCTCAATGCGCGTATATTCGACTCAGATCGGAAATGCATGTTCATGTATTCAATTGATCGGCGCCCGTCAAATACCGTCACTGACAGCGTTATAACAGGCTGGTTGTTCAGCTCGCGATATTTGAATGCTAATTGACAATGCATGTTATGATATTCATTGTATGTCGATAGGTCGATATTCGTCAGCTGAGGCTCTGCATTTTTCAATGTCCTGATAAAAAAAATGATATTGTCGAACGTCATATTATGAGTCTGGGTTTTGTTATTGGATGGTGTCACGAATACGTCTGGGATATCGTTGTGAGAGGAGCCAGATAGCCGAAAATGGCAATATTGGAGCTGTACTCAATGCTTGCTATTCGGGCTGGTTTTGACCAAAAAAAATCGAGCGAGACATGCGTCTCGCCCGATTTTTGTGTTGTGTGTTAGATGATTTTTTTGATAATTTCAAGCGTATAGCGAATGTTAAAAACCCATCGTCCCTCGATTTCAGTCGGGGGCAATGTTTCGCCGTTGTCGCGCAATTTGCGCAGTTTGCGTCTGATTGATTTTTGATCGATGCCTGTTTTGTATGCAATGTCTTTCATCGTGAACGTTACAGGCGTGTCAGGTACGATTATGACAATGATCGGGCGCGAGGTTAATTCTTCACAATTTGCGGAGACAGGCAGGTCGTTTTCGACGAAGACAGCGTAATCAAACAGGGTCTCGTTATGTTCGTGAATTAATTCAGGATTTTCAATTTTTGTTTCTGTAATCGTTACGTTCATGTCAGCCTCCAAATGTTTGATTTTTTTAATGATAAGACGTTTCGCCATTTTGTTTGATTTGAGTGATTTCAGGCCTGCAATGTTGCGCAGTTCGTTCAGTCGAGTGAAGAGTTCGTTTGTAGTTGCGTTTTTCATTTTGTTTTCCTTTCGTTTGAGTTGTTGTTGTTGGTCACGTTTTCTGTTAATCATGCTTCTTTTATAAGAGAGATCGGTCGTGATGTCAAAGAAAATCCTAGATTTTTTTACATATTAGGTAAGTTTTTTCAAAATCAGAAATAACGTACTGAATTTGTTGGACAAATCACCCAACTCCAACTGAGGTCCTCAAATCAGCCACGTTGGGAGATCGTCCTTATGTGAATAGTACGTATCGTCTACCGCTCCGATCTTCTCGTCTGGCTTGACTCACTCCGCGGAAACGATTCCTATTTTAATGAATAAAAATGCAGGTATGGCGTTTAAAAAAGCCACGGTGTGAGGGCTCGAAAATGGTGAGTATTTTTATTGTTCGTAGCTGGCATACGGGGGAAAATTAACAGAGCACATTCGAGCTCTGAGGCGGTTGGACTATTCCATTTTCGTTATTGATTTAAAAGTGGAAGTTTTGTTGGGTAACAATGGAGAAATTCGCCAATGGACACGGTTCATTGCGCCGATTTTGAATTCTTACGTCCCGTCTCTTATGCTTGCTATCCACGTCCGTGTGGAGCCGTATGATGCATTAAAACGTCTCTATTTAATGATTCTAAAAAAACGATTCGCGGACGGGTACGCGAATCGTTTTTTTTAGAATTTTACATAGGTGTCAAGAATGTTGCATGAATACGGTAGAATTTGTTTGTGTGAGTTCGTATCAATATCAGGTTAGTACGTTTGATATGGTGCACAATTTCGACAAATTCACATGTATGAAATGTGGGAGCATATTCATCGATTTTTGCATCGATTATGAACGTTTCAGACGTGTTAATCGGTTGTGCAATCATCAGGAATGACAGGCGTTCGAGTTTGTTGTAGTCAAATAGTGTGTTTTCGAGTTCAAACAGGCAAGATTTGCAGATAAGTACGTTCATGTGGATTTTCAGGTCGTCGTCGTTGTGGAGATTTTGACAAAAATAACAATGTTTCATTTGATGTCCTTTTGTGTTATGTTGTTGTTGTTTCCCGTCGTTCATGAGTATATTTTTACCAAATTTTGTTCGTGGTGTCAACAGAAAAAATGGATTTAAAAATCTTTTTTAAATCCATTTTTTGTCGATTTTCTGTTGACATCCGCTCTAATTTCTGTTATTTATATATTCATGAACGACAACAATAACACAAAAACAGAAAGGGACAACATGAACGAAAAACGCGATTTACCCGAAATAACTGATCGTGATCTCTGTGAATTATTTATTGATCAATGTGCATTGTTTGACCCCTCACATGTCAAAAACATTATGTCTCGTCTCGACCGTGAACGTGCGAATTTTCGACAAATTTACGACATCATGGAATCAATCGGATTTGACTCAATGTACGATCATTTCCTCGATTACACTGAATTCGATGATCTGTCGATTGACATTGAACATGTTTGCTATAACGCTGTCGAATTATTGATGAAAAAATTGTAACGATAACAAAAAATGCGATGTCTTCACGAATCGCATTTTTGGCGGAAAATTTAGAATTTTTGGAATAGAGATTGCATCGGAGAAATGGAATAGAAATTGCCGGAGAGTTTTGGAATAGAAATTGCATCGGGCTTTTTTGTTGACAAGAAAAAATAAAAATGGTAAAATTAACTAACACTCCGAGTAGAATTGACTTCTCCTTAAGTCAGTGTCTGTACTTCTTTTTTGACATGGATAGCAAGCGATCTGATGTTCTATAAACTCGTTATGTACGCAATATAGACCGCCCTCTGATCGAAATTTCCCAGACATCAATGACATTTAATCTCCATTTTCGTAATTTTAAATCAGGCCGTTAAATAGCGAATTTTCAACCTGGATAGCTAGCTATCCGTGTATTGTAAACGTGCTATATTTGCTGAATAAACCAGATCTGGGGCGAGATTTAAGAGACATCACACAGAAAAATCTCGCCCCAGAATTTATAATCCTTCTACGATCAATTCAAAGAGTTGATGTCTGTATTTCTTACTATTAGCCACGGTCTTTGCAAGCGTCTGGCAGCTGTTGCAGTCAGTAACCAACTCGCTGTAGCCAGCGACCAGTTCGTGATGCATCGTGCATTTTTCGACGTTAAGACGTTCACAACAGTGCCTTCTGACGACTTTCTGTACAACGAAGCAACCTCCTCGTGGTTAGTATACATGTCCCCGGCATGTAAATATTGTTCCGGAGAAATTAAAGTATCGATTTGATCATAAGGAATCAGGACGTCAATGTCCGAAATCCCCTCGACATAATCTCCAAATACAAAAGATCCGGTTATTTTTCCTGACATAAGAAATTTTACAGGAAGACATTTTTTATCTTGTATTGCTCGTTTGATTTTTTGGGATATCATGATTTGTCTCCTTTGATTCCAATGTAATATCCGTGTTTCCTCGGGGTCTTACGGATCAGTTTTGGTCTGGACATAACAGCTTGGTATTTCAGAGAAACTTTGTACTCAAAATATTCCCGGGTCTGGGTCCAACCACGGGTGTTGGGTCTTTTAGGTGGTCGAGATAGTTCGACGTCCATGGCACCAATGAAGCTGTCAATGGCTGCTATCAAACGTATATCATTAACCCGTATCGTGTTGACCGCTTTTTCAAATGCCTTTATTTCTTGTTCCAGTTTGATCTGTTCTTCGATCATTTTGCGTAGAGTTGCGGCAGCAGTGACAAGAGAGAGACCTTTCCCGGATTTAAATTTCAGAACTTGGTTGTCCATGTTTTCTCCTATATTTTACTGTACAGTTTCAGAATGCATTCACGGGTTGCTCGAACATCGACCAATGCATCATGAGCCCCCTCGAGGTCTACCTTCAGTACATTACAAACCGTTTGCAATTTATAATTTGGGAAAATGAATTCTTGTCTCCGGAGTTCATACATCAAACAAATCTGCCGTAAATCCAAGAAAGCAGAGCGGATGAATGAGAACCAATATGGGTCGTTATTTTTCAAAAAGAACGAGCTGATGAATTGACAATCAAAATCAACATTTTGACCACACAAGACAAATTTGTCGTTTCGGTTATATGGGTCCACATATTGAGATAAGAATTTCTTGAACTCGTAGTATACTTCATCCCCGGGCGCGAAACCTTCCATATCTTGTTTTGCAATGCCATGGACAGCCAATGATTTGTCGGTAATCGAATCAAAATTGAAGGGCCGGATATTCCGTATAAACTCGAACACTGACGACTCCCCATTGACAATAATTTCGGCAAGAGCAGCCACTTGGATGACGTCATTTTCTTTAGGATCCAACCCCGTGGTTTCTGTATCCATCCACAAAAATTTAAACATATTAGCGCCTCCTATAATAAAGTTTTTCGGTAGAAAGTAAATAGTTGTAAAATCGAACTAAGAAAATTTCTCGGGTTGGGATTCGTCCCCAGTATAATTGAAGCTTTTTTAATTTGTTGATTTCTCGAGTCAGGTTACCCCGCTCAGGGCCCTCGCACGTTGGTTCTCCACGTTTTATGATACAGAACTCATATACCAAGAGGAAGTACTCATTCATTGTATTTTTCATCGTGTTAAGGTCCTGAAAGCGGATATCCCGTTCAACGATCTCGAGGACAAATCGCTTGAAATCCTGCAATGTACAATTGATTTTTTGTCCATTTATTATCATTTATCCCATCGCCATCCCTTAAATCGTGGTTGTCGGAGTGAGCCTTTTTTCGTTTCTTCTTTATACTCGATTGTAGCAACTACGCCCATGAATCGATCTTTGTTTTCCCAAATGTATGAACGGACCAGGGTTTTTTCATTGCCTAAAAGGACCGACTTAAATCCCGTCCCAACCCGAACTTCTCGATTTTTATACTGGACGACAATACCCCCGAGCGACCCTTCGTTTGCCCCCGTCCCCTCGTAGAACCCGATAACTCGACAATCAACGGATTTTATCGGGACTCGCCTTTGCCAATCATAACCACGTTTGTCTTTGTACAGTGAATTTGGATCATAGATTACGATTCCTTCCTCTCCATCATTAACACTCTGGGCGAAAAATAAATCGAGCTCCTTAAATGAATTAATCGGGTAGTGAGGAATGAGTTGGATGTGACTTGAACCCAACACTCCCGTCTCGAAATGTTCAGCTAATATGTTATAACGTTCGGCCTTTATAGCCTCCACGGATGGGATGTCAAAGACATTCAAAATCGCGGTTGGAAGTTGTTGGTGGTTGCGAATCAATCCCGAGGCGGAATCGAAGTGGTGGCCTGGGACTGTAATCTCGGCGTCGAGTTCGTATGGATACGATTCCAATGCTTCAAGCAAATGGTCGACTCCAAGGACTTCATGGCCAGACCGTGTTACGAGCTTTCCCCCTATGTATCTTCCTCGGACTCCGTCTTTTTTGACTGCAGCCAGGACCGGGATTTTTGTGCGTTTTTTCTTATACGATTTTAAAAGCATTACCGAGGGCTTTTTTGACCCATCGAAAGTCAATGGAATGAGGCCGGGGAAAACGGTATTAATTGTCCGAATTCCAATACCAGCCCGGAGATCTCTGTCGATAATACGCTTTGCCAACTCACATGTCGGTCCGTCCATTGCTTGCAAACATTGCCGGACTTTCATTTCAGCTTCGGCCCCAGATAATTCCCTCGTGGATAATAAATCGAGCATTTGAAAAAACGAATCCTCGAGAATGTTTACGGAGCCAGCCCCTCTGATGTCAGGAGCTGTGATAAAATATTTTTTAAAAGGATTGTATGTATATTCTAAGATCTCCCGTAGGTGATGATTTTTATTTAAAATTTCTTGTTTCTTATGGCCGGATGCACGACTGATACAATCAATGATCTCTAACACAGTTCCCCCTTTCGACTAATGTCATGTATTCTCACGACATTAGTAGAAGTATGATTTTTGTTATATGAAGCCCAGGTATTCGAACAATTGCTCAGGCGTAAAATCGTAGATCAGATATGTAGCCATAATATAATTTGCCTCGTCGACTGTCCACAATTGACTATAAAAGTTCAGTTGTGCAGCCAATAATAAGAGATTGTTCGTGTTGATGGATTTTTCCGAATGAGTTGCCAGGACCGCCTTAAAGCGGTCAATTTGCGAGAGAATGTCAGCGTCGGTAACAATATAACTCTCCATAAAGCAGTGTCGTTCCTTGTCCTTTAAAGCAGTGTAACGTCTTAATTCTTCTACGTCCCGAAATTTCATAATTCCTCCTTGTTGTTATATGTCCAAAATTTCAATCAAATCTTTTTCATAGCGACTGTCAAATTTCCATGTTTTGTTAGAAAGTCGAGGGGGGAGTTCGTAAGATTTTTGTTTCCTCAAAATTTTACGAATTTTTGAAGGTTTCATGTTCAGTTCTATTGCAAGATCAGCAGGTGTTATGATTCGAATTTTGTTTTCGTGCAATTCACAATTAATTGTTCTTCGACAAAGAATCGTAACAATTCGTGTGATTGAATGATCGGAGAGATTTAAATTTTCGCCGGTCAAAGAGTCAGCAAAATCACGATAATGAGCAGGACCCTCTTTTGAGATATCAATTTTCTTTTCGGAGCAGGTATCGAGTAAATTTTGATACATAGAATCGTGTTTTTTATTTATGTAGTTGATGTCGTTTTTAATTTGTGATTTTTGCATTGTGTTTCTCCTCGTTGTTAATTGTTACGTTGTTTATAATAGAGAAATCACACAATGTCAACAAAAATCTTAGGAAATAAAAGCCAGATTCCGAATCCGGCTTTTATTTCCCCAACAACAACAACGACACATTAAAACAGAGTGAGAATATGGTCCCAATATTCGATCCTGAAGACCCAGCCTCCGGGTTTTTCAGATTCGGGTAGCAAGTCAGATTCGTCTTCCCGGTATTTACGAAGGATTCGGCGAGTTTTAACCGGAGTTATTTTTAAATGATTAGCAATGTCTTTAACAGTAAAAGTTTCCACGGGGGTGGGATCTGGCTCGACAATCTCGTCCAGGTCGGTCAATTCAGCTACCGCCTCTTCGTTCAGGGTATCAGCGAGTTCGATCAATTTTTCAGTCGTCCAGGTTTCCATCGGAGCAAACCAGTAAGTGCCCTCGGCATTTTTAATAGACGTTATCAGTTCCTCGCGGCAATTTTCAGTAGGGGTCGGTTTTTTGATTGTGGTCAGTTTTGCGGCCAGGACCTCGATTTTTTCGATCATAACGGCTTTAGAATATTTACAAGATTTCAGAGGTTTCATTCCTGAAGATTGTCGCAGATTGTTTAGGTGGGCGAATATTTCTTTCGCGGTATTTGTCGTATCGATCGTGGTCATTGTTGCCTCCTGTGTTTGTTGAATTTGTTTCGTTTTGAAGATCCAGTATAAGAGACATTGATTGAGGTGTCAACACAAATCCCGGGTGTTGACACCTTTTTTTATTATTTTACAATTTTCTTGATAACATCAGTTCGATATTTCATTTCCCATACCCAACGACCCGATTGGATCGGTTGTGGCAATTCGTTTTTCAATTTACGAATTTTGATTCTGAGTTTTTTCGCGGGGATTCCGAATTCTTTCGAAAGATCTTGGACAGAAAATGTTTCAGATGGGGATTCCATGTTCTCATATGGATCGACGACTTTTGGTTTTACAGTTTTTGGATCGGGTGCAGGTTTTTGCGTTTGCGTTTGTGTTTGTTTCTGATGTTTGACCTTTTTATTGACAATTGACAGATTCCTGCATCCACAACTTGCACAACGGGAATGAGCGATTTTATGACGAAAACGTTTTGTCAATTTGATTCGATAAGCAAGGGGTTTTTTACATCCCTCACAGACAACAACGTAATTAAAGGTAGGCCCGTCTCCAGCATTCGTCGTTCGGGTAGGCTCGGCCCCAATTCGTTTAGCAATTTGTTTCCAAACGTGGTCATGAGCAGAATAGCCACGGGTTTTGACGTCAATCATGTGAGCAATTTCATGCAAAATTACGTCTTCAAATTCTGGTTTTGGGAAGGTTCCTATGACGTGCGAGAATCTGACCTCGAGGACCTCTTTTGTGTCGCGAATGTATTTGACAGCGCCCATAGTTCTTTGTGCATTCGTCAAAATTATTGGGATATTTTCAAATCCATGCATTTTCATCATTTTGCGGGCAGTGTAAGCAATGTCAGTCATCATTTTCTCCTTTGTTGTTGTGTTCTATGTTGTTGTTATGAAGAACATATGAGAAAATGATTTAAATGTCAACAAAAAATCTAGATTTTATAGAAAAATTTTATTCCTTATTATAACATGATATTTTACGAATGTAGACAGTGTCAGATGATCAAAATTCAACGATCATATCGACACGCATATAATGACATGTATCGAAAATTATCGTTGAATTTTGACGAGCTCATGAACCACATTATTTTCATCAATAAAATCAATATGTTATTGTTTATCCAGAGACAGGAATGCCATAATTTCGTTTAATTCTCTGGCATTGCGTAGCAAATTGAGTCGACCCCTCAGTCTTTGAACCATAGCAAACCGTTGGCGGGACTTCAATTCCACATATAGTAACTCCCGTACCTCGTCCTCTTGCATGAATTTTAATCCTACATGGATCTTTTTCCAGTTCGACAAGCGGTCCAGTATTTCAATAAATCTGGGCTTCGACATTTCTATATTATCAAATAATTCAGTTACAAAAGTTCCCATTGTATTTACCTATTTTTTATATCGTTTTGTTTCGAATCCAGCCGCCTTAAGTGGAAAACCAGTGTATACTTCGTCTCGATTACACATGATTTTATTGACTTCATCAATCGAGACCCCTCCATCAATCGGGGTTTCAATCACGACTTCGTCGTGGACAGTCAAGATTATTTTGTGTCCGAGTCTTTCGAGATCCAAGACAGCTTCCATCAATATCTCCCGACACATTGCTTGAGTTGCATTTTCAGCCAATCGACCAGGAGTCAATGACACCCGTCTCCAACTGTTTTTTGAAGTCATCCCCAGGTGTGTTACAGATTGAGTCCAACCCCAAGGCGCCTTTACTTCCTCCACCCGTGGTTTATAATATGCTAGGGCTTTCCCGTTGGGGAGAATCAAAAAAAGAAATCCTTGATGGCTCATAAATTGGATGTATCCAAATGAGGTCAAGGTACCTTGATTGATGATTGCGTCTTCAGCTGCGTCTTTGAGACCATACCAGAATTCTTTTACATGATAATATTTTTCACGGAAAATATCGATTGTTCGTTTTGCTCCAGCCATGTCAAGATTGAAGCCTCTCATTAAACAATCCTCGAGGAATTTCTTGGCCCCCATCCCATATCCGCACCCGAGAATTGTAAGCTTCCCGTGTCGTCTCATTTCGGAATCCTTTGGGATTTGATCATAGGACAAGTCGTAAAGTGAAGTCGCCATATCTGTATACAAACACAATCCGTTTTCAATTTTCCGCAATGCATCTTCTTGTCCGGCTAACCAAAACAAACCACGGTTTTCGACTTGTGAGTAATCAGACACAACAAATTTATATCCAGGAGGAGCGGTGATAGAGGGGCGTATCAACGCGGAACATGCATATAAGAAGTCAGGAAAGACACCCATCAAATCGACCAACGAATCATTTTTAAACATTTCAATGGCTTTCTCGATATCCATTGATTTGATTTCAGCTCGAGGCAAGTTTTGAGGCTGCAATAAACGGCCTCCCTCCCGCCCCGTGGTAGCTCGATGGTATTTAAGACAATCACGGATTCGCCCGTCGAAACACACAGCTTGCTGTAGTTTGGGGAATTTTTTAATCGAACTTTTCCCAGCTGTTTTTCGAATTTCAAGTAACGTTTTAACGCCCGGAAAATTATCAATCTCTGGATCTTCGAGACTTTTTGTAACAGTGTCAGCAGTCAAGTCTGGCAATTCATATCCCTGCGATTCGCACCATTGGAGGATTTTTGCTCGTTGATTAATTGTTTGGACTTTATTGCCAGTTATGATTCCGACCATCGCCGTAACATCTTCGAGATATTCCTCGGTTCGATTAACCACGGCATCGATTAATTCGAGATCAATCGGAATTCCGCGTTCATTTTTTCGGACGGTATGGCGCCAAATTTCGAGTTCATTACCAACGTAGCCCCAGGGAAGTTTGGTGAGGATGGCACGTTCGGCTTCCACGTCCTGGATGCAGTAGTCGTACATTTCTTGATAAAGGTCCGGAAATAGTTCCTTTGTCCATCGAATGTACGGGTTTTTCTTTGATGGTTTTTGTGGTTTCGACAATTTCTGAATTAAATATGATCCCCGTTTGTCTTTTTGGATTGCCAATTTCAGGACCTCACCACATTTGTCAAGAGCCAACGGGAGAGCGAATGCCGAAGCAATTGCTTGTGTGTCACGGTATTGGTTGAAGGGAATTTTCGGCCAAGCGAATTTTCTCATGCAAACATAATTCCAAAGATATCGCTCGAAGGCAACATTCCAGCCATATACTAAGTATCCGGCCTCGATTCGCTCAAACAAGTCAACCGGCGGTGGAAGGTCTGGTTCCAGAGTCTGGGTTCTTCATCATTGAAAGCATATGCCAGACAGATGATGTCAGTTGAGGGATCCATTGCATATCGACCCGACCCAACAACTTTAATGTCAGCTTTCGAATATGACTCAAAGTCCATGTTTATTCGGGGGCTTTTATCGTCTTCCATGTTTACTCCTTGTATTGAGGAAGGTTTGATGGTAAAGTTTCGTGAATACCTTCGGTTATTTCATGGTTCTTATCGATTTTACCGATTGCCATTACTGAGATTGCTGCCATTTGCAACAGCCGCTTCTTTAGCTCAATTCGCCAGTGGGGATTTTGTAACGAGATTTGTGAAATCTTATCAAGACGTTTAGCAAATACTCGTCTCATTTCCTCCAAACCCATCCCGTGGTTCATGTCAGACCAAAGAAATTCTTGGACGGTCCTGGCGGCTTTAATCGTTTTAGCGATTGCTAATTCTTCGAGGTCAAGGGCAGCTTGTGTGTCTTGATATTGGATTTCCTTGATATTAGCTTCCCGGATAAGGGCATCGCGGCAATCGCTGGATAAATAGTGTTTGATATAGTAAATTCGTTTAATTTTTGTCGTTGATATCAGTTTAATACAATTAATACAAGGTCGTACTGTACAATATAACTCTGTGTTTGTCAACCCTTCTTTTCCACAGGATTTTAATCCCTCGATTAAGACATTTACCTCAGCGTGTATTGCCGGACATTTATCAAGGTCTTTTCCTGAATTGTCGCCTTTAGGATTTCGTTTACAGGTTTCACAATGGGGGTGACCAGATGGGGGCCCATTGTAACCGGTTGCAACAATTCGACTATCTCGGACCAACAATGCCCCAACCCGACGACTGAGGCACGTTGACCGAGCGGCAACCAATTTTGTGATTTCCATAAAATAATTTTGGCGGCCGAGTCGCATGATTTAGAATTCTCCTTTGACATGGGCGTGGAAAGTATGTAACGATCCGATGTTATGATAAAACCACCCGGGGGTAACGCCAACTTGGTCAGCGATATATTGCATCAATTTGATCGTGGTATATACATCCGATGCATAAAATAAAACATAATCACACGATCTCTGGGAATAGATAACGTGTAATTTATTTCCACGGATGAAGAATTGATAAGTCAAAGAGCACGGGACTCGGTCGCGGCCTCCCCAGTTCATCATGTCTTTGTTCGATTCATACATGGAAATAATTGCCTGGCGAGTATTCGGACGTTCTTTCAATTCCTGAATAACGTACGGAATCTGGGCCTGCCAGCGTTCGGGATAGGCGTAAGAGAAACAGCCATTGCGGATATAGGGTTTCCAAAAATCCTGTCGAATTTTCCAAGCTTCGCCGGGATTTTTATTGACGATGGAAAAATCCAGTCGTTCGGCAATTTCTGCATGGACCCAATCAATATCCATGTTCATGTAAGCCAGCAATTCCTCGAGGTCGTTGTACTGTTGAATGCAGTAGGAATAGCTCATGAGTTCGAGAGTCCGGAAGTCCGGATCGTCGCCGACGTATTTGTCTTGTACGGTATCGGACTGGTATTCGATTCCCATTTCTTTCAATTCCCGTGCTAACTCTTTAGCACACTCGATAGTCGATTGATAAACTCTCATTATTTTCCTCCGTTAATAAAATAATAATATGAATAACACGTACCCAATGATGAAAATACTTAAAATTGTGTCAGAATTCATGATGTTTCTTTCATAACACACATGGATGTCAGAGTCAATAAATTTTATCTGCCAAGGTGTCTCTGGACGATTTTATTTTGTTTGGCTAGTCGAACACATGAAGGCCGGTATCTGGGTCTCTCGGTCAAAAATGCATGAAATTGATCGATTAAGAAGCCCGGGAATTCACACGGGATACATCTCCCGGTTTGACGAATTAGCGTCCCATTCATGTTGTGGCGCCAGGTGCCATCGTCTTCAAGTTTTTCGGAATAAAAAATAAAGTCATCGGGAAAGCCCATGATTCGAGCTCGTTCACGGATCGTTGTTGGTAAGTTCGTTACTGGGTGAATGATCGGGTTGGTACCAATCAGTGTCGGGGAAGGCCCATCGTACTTCGGTTTTCGAAAACCGAAATGGAATTTCTGTTCACCACGGTCATTGATATAATGTAGGGGTTTGTTGTCCTTTTTATCCCTGAAGATCTTTTGTACTTCTCCCCAGTTCATGGGTCCATCACGAAAAACCCGATTCCCAGCACGGGCTGAACTGTGGATTGAATGGAGAATATGGTTCGGCAACCTCCCGTGGCAGTCCTCAAGGTCCCGGATAACTTCTTTCAATGATTTCCCAATGTTGCGTTCGCCCGGCATGAATTGGTAGCCTAGATCGTGCAAGGAGGCAATAATAAACAGACGGTTCCGGTTCTTTTGGGAATTACCGTAGTGATAATTCGATACATATTCCACGTCAATGTGGTAATCAGGCAACAGAGATTTGTACAGCTCTGGCGGATTTGCTTCAAGGGATTTGGGAAGGTTGTCAAAGAAAGCAAACTTCGGTTTAATGACATTAACTATTCGAATCCATTCAAGAAACTCATCGGAGGCTTTCGATGCATACTCTTTACGTTCTGCCCCTGTTTTGTTGACGAGATTCGAATAGCGTCCACATTTCGGGTGTCCCCCGATAACATCGACCTTTCCAACCAAATCCTTTTTGATAAAGTCTGGCAGTTCGCTGTCTGATTTGACGAGCCAGGCGCCGGGGAAATTTTCGAGGAAGGTATTTCTGCCGTTTTCATCGAAGTGATGGCAAAACCCCCGAGGTTCAATGTTCCCATATAATTTATGGCCAGCTCTATGGGCATAAACGAATGGTGACCCGATTCCCGCATATACACCCAACATTTTCAAAGGTCTTTCAATCATTATATTTTCTCCAAGTAACAAGCATTTAATTCGTTATGGTTCATGGGGGCCTTTTATTTAATAATTCGAATTTTGCCGGAAAACATTGACCAATGCTTTTTTATGATAAAAAACATACAAAGCTTCCATTGACCCGACATGGTGAAAAATCGTATTCAACAAAGAAACGTAGCCGAGGACCATCGAACTCACGAATCGGTTCCAGTCAGTTAACACATGGGTGTTTTTCCACGGTTTGTTTTTAAGGAGATTGCAGGCTATTCCAATGTGATAGGTGGTATTCAGCATTTGCAGTGGATCCTTTACCAAGTCAACCGTCGGGCGGGGGGTGTATTTCTCGAAATGGGTCGGTTGGATATCACACAGAATGAGCATTTCGGTATAGAAGTGCAAGGCGTCAATCAATTCTTCGACCAGATGTACCTTGCTGTGGTCCGCGGCTTCGATGGCTTCGGTAATTTCTTCTGTTACACGCCAGGCATAGTCTTTGATAATGTATTGCCAAACCGGGTCGTCAATCGAAAACGGCCGACCAACAACGAAACCCAAGCCCAGACCATTGCCTTCCTCAATGCCTTTATATTTTTCGTGCAATTCCGCCTGTCTGGCGAAGATTCCTTTAATTTGTTCGAACGGTGTTTTTGGGATGACTAATCCTTTTACGTCTGCGTCGTTGACATTCATGATTTTTCCTCCTATTGCAATTTAATAAGTTTAACATTGTCCACGTCATTGACATGGTTTAGGTTTCGTAACCAGCCTCTCTGCATATTCTTTTTAATCGTATCATAGACAAATTTCGAAAGTCAACAGGAATCACTTTTAAATCAAGAATTGTCGAACAATGGACCATAATATTTTGGTATCGAGTATAAATATCAAAGTACCGTTGTCGAACTTGCTCCACGTGTTCTTTGGATTTATGTTCTTTCTGGTTCAAGTAATGCAATTTTGATTCCAGATATTCCCATCCGGGGTTGCAATATATAATAAAAGGATTTAATTTTTGTAGTGCGTTCCACAGTATTTCGGGTTTGACAAGGATTTTACCACGGAGGGTGCAATATACTTGTTCGGAAATACACGGGTGGCGGTCCAAAAGCATGTCCTTCGGAGTATTTTCAATTCGGGCCATAATTTCTTCAGGTGACTTCGGAGGCGCACCGAAATGGTGAATTTTCAAACCAGTGAATTCCGAAAGATGCCTCCCAACCGTGGTTTTCCCAGACAAATCGGGTCCTTCTAATAATATCATTTTTTGTCCTTTTTTAGAAATGTAGAAAAGAGATTTTGAAAAAAGCCCCCGAAGGGGCCTATTTCATAGTAGCGAAGGATCGAGCGGGTATTACTTCGGAGCCAAGCCCATGTCGGCGGATTTGCCGGTGGCCAAGGACGAAAATACTGGATACAAACGTATCCATTTCTTGGCCGATTTTTTGGTGGTAACTTCGGCAATGGCGTCGGTGAACTCGTCGCTGGTAGCATCGGGTTTGGAGAAAAAGAGATCCACGATGGTTTTGTTGATTTTGGATCCCTTCGGGCCGCCCTTGCTTTTCTTCGGTCTGGTCGGCATGGCCAAGTCCATGTCTTCGAGGCGTTTGCGAATCTGCGCAATCACTTTTTTCTCGGTGGCGCCGGTAATGTTTTTGACGGCCTCGGCAATGATCGGTTTGAAACCTTCGAAGGACAAGTCTTCCTGGGTCAGATCCTCGGCGAGTTCCAGGTTTTCGTCCAAGTATTCGGAAATGTTTTCTCGAATTTCGGCCGGGGATATGACCAGCCCTTCGCTGATGGTAATGGCGCGGTACAGGCGGACCAGGTTGGAAAATGGGATTCCCTGTTCGAACATTTTGGTTTTGATTTCATCGGGATCTTGTTTGTTTTCAAAGCCCTGCATGATAACACTTTTGGCATTTTCATATTGGGTTTCCGGGATTCCTTTGATTGTTTGTTTTTCGTTGGACATGATGCCTCCTTAATTATTTGTTTATGGTATTCGTAATCAATTGTTAAGTTGAATATACCAAATATCATTTAGTGTGTCAACACATTTTACCAAATTTTAATGTTTTTTATACGTTTTATATTCACATGTTTTTTAACGTAATCAACAACCTCCTGGGGATCGTCGCCCCGGAGAACGATGAAATCCGTACGACCTTTGTCGTCAATGTAATCAATTTTAAATTCTTTTTCCATATTTTCTTCCTTTCTGTTAATGTTGATGTTTATGCTTTAATATAATAGCTAAACAAATCTTTGTCAACAGAAAAAGAATAAAAATCTAAAATTAATTCCAATCATCGACCCAATAGTACGATCCATCATTAATTAACTGGGTAATTAATTTCCCAGACTCCAACAAAGGAACGCCTTGTCTGGTTGTATGAATAACCAGAGCTACCATACGTGATACAACGACCTTTTGATGGCAACAAATAAAATATCCGGACCTATTTTTAAACATCCCCAGACGTCCCATGTTTTGATATGAGTATCGATTTCGATCAGATTTGCTACGTCTGTGGTGTCCCTTGGCCTCGGTTAAAAATATTGTCTGCATTAAATCAGCTCGATCCACAATTCTCTCCTAAAATGGTATGTTTTCTTCTTTAGTTTCGTAGTATTTGGGAGACTTTTCAGGAGTCGCAAATTCAACTTCCTCGATTGACCAATAACGCCCCCCGACAAATACTTTTATGCGGGCCGGAATTCGTAACTGACTACGGACTTTATACAATTCATCCACGGTGAGTGGCATCTTTTCAAGGCCTCCTGTGAAACGGAATAGTGTCCAATTTTTAGCTTTGGTTCGTGCATAGCCCTTGTGGTCGAGACAAATGTATTCAGTAACATAATTCAAACGGCATTTATAAATAACTTTTAATGAATTTGGTTTTCCTGGTTTTTTATGGATTTTATAAAACACCTTATCTACATTGAGCCATTTTCGTTTCTTAGCTAAATCATTTTGAATGATGTCCACGGTGTCTGCTTTAGTTTTGATTTTTTCTTTAAACACGAATTCGTGACCACAAACTGCACAGAAGCGAGTTAGTGTGTGGGTAATGACCATGCATTTTGGACATTGTTTTGTTGGGGCTTTCCCTTTTTGTTTTTTACCTTTTGGTTTGGGAACAATCACATTATTAATAGGACCTAGTCGACTCGTGTTACCGGCAAAGTCAAGGACTAGACAATGGGTTTTCCCAGGGGCCATTCGCAATCCACGGCCGACCATTTGTACATGCAAGACAGCGCTTTTGGTCGGGCGCAATAGTACAATCAAATCAATGTTGGGGGCGTCAAACCCGGTGGTTACCATACCGACTGAAACTACACATCTGATTTCTTTGTTTTTAAATTGCTGAATGATTTCATCACGATCTCCATTTACCTTTGTATGAAGAGCCCGGGATTTAATCCCCAGAGAATTTAACTCAGCTGTAATGTTTTCACAATGTTCGATATTGATAGCAAAAACCAACCAGGAATGGTAATTCCATTGGCCAATATCGACTGCCTCCTTAACAGCGGCCTTTGTAATCGAGAGCCGGTCGACCTTCTCAGCTAATTGTTTTTGATTAAAATCCCCAGCTGTGGTTTTCACCCCCGTGGTATCCAACTCATTTTTTGTTGCTCTGGAAATTAAATTGCATAAATAGCCATCAGTAATCAATTTATTAAAGCTTTTAGTCGATGATAAATCATATGATAATTTATCGAATATTCGATCTTTGCCTTTATAAATGTATCCTATACCACGGCGGAATACTGTAGCTGACAATCCGACACATTTCGAATTAATGGCTGTTAAGAATTTTCGATACATTGACGAGCCCTTTGGTGGGATCTGGTGGCATTCGTCAATGATTGTTAAATCGAATTTCTTAAATTTGCTTGGGTGTCGGTAAACCGATTGAATTCCGGCAACAGTGATTTTTTGGATGTCTCGAATTTTCAGCCCAGAACTGTATAAACCAATTGAAATGCCAGGGAAAAATTCACAAATGGCTTCATGGTTCTGGGTTAAAATTTCTTTTGTGGCAGCCAATACGAGAATATTTTTTTGTGGAAATTTTTCCAAAAATTCATAGATGAATTGCCCCATTATAACTGTCTTGCCGGCTCCAGTAGGAACTGCTATTACTGGATTGTACTCTTCGACGTCCTGTAACAGTGCTTTAACTGCTTCTTGTTGATAATCTCGTGGTTCAAATCTCATAGTTTTCCTCCATTGTGTTAGTATATCATGGAGAGTTAACGTTGTCAATAGAAAAGTTTCCCGGTCAATAAAAACAATAACCGATTCCAAAAGCCCAGATTTTTAATTCGCCGGATAGTTTTTTCGAGATCCGCGATTTCTGTAAGGTTCAAAGCCTCTTTTATTTTTAATGAATCGACTTCATAACTCAATTGACTTAACGAATGGAGGGGAATATTCAACAATTTATGTACTCGTTCAGTAAAACCAATATAAACAGGCTCCTTCTGTCCAGCAAAATAAAACGGCTGGGGATAGACCTTTTCAACTTGCGTCTTCGGTTTCGTTGACAAATCTGTGATATGGTTTGAAGTCAAATAGGGAGCTATGGTTTTGGTCAATACTTCGGTTCCAGCCACATTGTGAGTCTCTATTGTTTTGATATCAGTAATTATAATTGCTTTTTTCATAATACCCCCGTAATTAATGACGGGATGTTGAGTCCCATCGTTTGGATTTATTTTCTCACAGCAATTTCATTATTGGTAACGGCTTCCGACAATTCGAAAGTATAATCATACAGATGCAGGCCCTTCGAGGTTGCAATGATTTGTCCGTTGTCGACTCCGATTTCCGAGGCACAAATTTGCTTTAACATTTCGATTATGGCCAAGTTTGCTGGAAACCCAGACCATAAATCCCAGGACCGGAAATAAGGAAAGAAATGCAATGCTCCATCCTGAATCCGAGTATCGATATGGCGTAAGCATGGCGGATCGACCAAGCTCATGTCCGAAGGTTTGGCAATTTGTAGGACCATTTGGTTGTTTCGAGGCCCAAACGCCTTATACGTCCGAATCATGTAATCGACTTGATTTAACAAAACACATGGATTTGATCGTAAAGAGGTGAAAATACCACGGAGGAGGTCGATGTTAGTTTCTCGAACTTCCGTGGTGATATCTTGTGCATATAAACGGTTTCCATAAGTATATGCTTCGTTGTCATCTATGTCAGGAGTCAAAAGGTATTGGGAATATCCCTCGACATAGCCTTCTTGAACGGGGTCCGGCAGTCCCAAAACGGGGTTCAGTTGAGGCAACATGGGATTGTCCCACGGACGTCGGATGTGGATAGTTACGAAATCCAGCTCGAGTCGTTTGCTTAAAGCAAAGGATCCTTTATCAATGTTAAATGTTCGGCCTTCGGTAACAGCAGCATATACTGCTTGGAACCAAGCATCGGAGATTGTTACTGCATCAATTGAAATAGGCTTAAGTACGTCCATTATCTTCCTTTCTGGGGCTTGTCAATTGGTCCCTTTTTGCCTTCTGAAATCGGACCATTGTTAAAATCGGGGGCGGCAATTCGGGGGACATCCTCAATTTCGATCACCCGGGAAATATCCATCCAGGCCGAGTCAATGAGCTTTCCTTCCCTTGCTTGGGGGGTTACAAGGGCCTGGATACATCCCGATAAATCAAATGAGATCGAGGTAACGATTCCCCTAAAACCAGTTACTTTATCTCGTACGGGCTTACCCAACATGGATATATGAGTCATGGTGTTCTCCTTTCGTATGGTAAATTGATTTTCGTTCAGCCAACTATGGAATTCTTTAGCTGTGTAATAACATTTGTCTGGGTCTCGAATGCACAGATGTCCTTCATCGTACTCGATCAGGGCCTGGCATTTGACGTCTTTACAAAATTCGTATTTTTGATATCTCATGTCAACCTCTAAAATATTATTTGTTTCATGAACGAAACGGTTCCTTGGCGTAGATTTCCACGTTCGGGGCGATTCGTGAAAATATAGTCATAATCGAATTCCATTGACAGAATGTCAGCCGTGCAGTCTGGTACCGGTTTATTCGGATCCCGGACGAGTACGGTTATAAAATCGACTGGACACTTTTGTCGAAGTTTATTGATTTCCTTCGGCTCCCGGACATGTACAAATAAAACGAATGGTTGTCCGAGGTTCCTGCAAGCCCGGATTTGTTGAAGAGTCTCCTTCAACGGGAAATCACAGTAGTCGATGGAAAGCCACTTCAATGTTTGCCAATGGTTCCTCAATTCGTCCGTCTTGCCTTCGTCGCCTTCTTTGATTCCGACCATTGCACAAGCTTTTTTAATTGTATCAATGGTCGAATAATTAAAAGACCAAACCCCGTGGCGGTCCAATAGCTTGCGCAGTTCCTCAACAAAGGTGTCCTTTCCGTGGCCACCTGGGCCATTTACAACAATAACTTTTTGGATTTCCATGTTTACCTTTTGTATTCGTGTTTAATGGATTTTAACAATTTATAATGTTGACACCCCAGACGTTGTTGATCGGTTACGAGCTGTAAGTCATCGTAATAGGAGCACTTCCATCGACCCTCAGGATGTAAGTCCAGATAATCACAGGTGCGACAATTACGCTCCACATGAGCATTACCGTGGCAAATTGCATTAGCATCGCAAAATCGGCACTCAAACCATGTAGGTTTGAATTTTTTGGGCGGCGGGTCCTCAGATAAAATGATTCGTTCAGCTTTTCGCTCCAGATCCTGAGCATATCCCTTGTCAAGTTTCACCCGTTCGAAGTACATGGCATCTGTATTTTTATTGACTGCGATGAACATGGCGCGGGTCAATTTCAATTTATACATGTAAATTTGCATTTGGGCATAATAAACAGGCTTTGAAACTTTGACACTGCGGGTCTTTGAAATCTCTTTAAAATACTTATCACTCATGGTTTTGTATTCCATAAGGTGTACAGTTTTGGGAGCTTCAACAATGCCCAGACCCTTGCCATCACAATGACCTTTACAATGCCCAAATCCCAAAACAACTTCAGCTTGGTCATCAAATGTCTGGATTCCGATTTTTGCGAGTTCAGCTTCAATCGCCGGCTCTTCGCGGTGTCCACGGTTGAAGAGACGTTTCAGACGTGCGGGAATTTCTCGATTGTAGCACCAACGAAACGAATACCAAAGATACCGGTCACATGAATGGCCCAATTTCGAACAGCCCAGATAGGGCCTCAGTTCCCCTGGCTCAGTTAGTTCCTCAATTTTTGCAGCTGTCGTGTTTTTAAATTTTGTTAATTGTACCACAATTACCCCCTTAAGCGTTTAATAAATTGCAATATTTCATCCTCGGCTCGGGTATATACTTCAGCCATTACCGAATTTGAAACATTCTTTTCTTGAAAATTATAAATCAAATCATATAAAATCCCCCTATATCCAAAATAAAACGTTATGCTAATAGTGCCGGGAAATGTATCACGTTGGATAAAAAGCTTCAAATGAAGGTCATGTTCGTGCTTCATTTTTTCCATAAATTCAAACATTTGTTTCATTGTCAAAGGCCTCCAAAGTTTGGAATATTGATTGTATAATTGTCTCAATGATCGGGATTTGACACATTGTTTTTTCATAATCCGAATCATTATCGATGAAAAACGGCTCCAAAATTATACAAGGGGCCTTCGTATATTTCAACAAAAACCCACCCCGATCTTCACACGTCCGTGGTTTAGTACCACGGTTGGGGAGTTTGAGGATCTTGACGAGGTTGTTTTGGAATATTTGTGCGGCTACTTGGCCCAGTCTGGATTTGTGGTAGTACAGAGTTTCGGTGCCTGAGGCCTTAGTATTGAAAGCGTTACAGTGAAAGCTAATGATTAATACTGGATCGTAGTAATTGATGTCTGCAGGGAGGTTGGCATACCCATCCCTGAAAATTTCAATCGGAGCGATGGGTAAATTATCATAAATTATTCGGTTGACGATTCGGTGAACCAATAAATTATTGTAGGCATACTCGGTCATAAAATAATTCTCGTTAATAGCTCCTTTAGATTGCGCGGAATGTCCAATTACTAAAGCAACTTTCGGTCGACATATATTTCCCATTTCTGTCTCCTTAAAGGTCACGAGATTAAATAATTTCGTGAACGTCAACACAATCATGCATTGACGTTCATAAAATCATTTAATTCGTTCTGGGTTCAAATCACGAATCTTAAGTTGAGTTGCTCCGTCATATTCTTGACCAACGATTGTTCCGATCTCGTCATAACATCGGGGACAAAGTAATCCCCAAGGACCGTGGACAGTTAGAGTATCGAAGAACGATTTTTCTTTATTCAAATTACATTTGCAGATATCACATGTCGGATTTTTTCGTAACCATTTTTTCGGACCCATTAATTTTCTCCTTTGTTGTTATTGTTAATGTTAATCATGTTATTGCACAAAAGAGATTTCCGAGTCAACAGTTATTTTTCGAAATTACTACCGACAGTTCGGTATATGTAGCATGGTTCGATGTTTTGAAACATGTTATCAACTACAGATTTCCATTGACCTTGACAGTGTTGTGGCATCCGTTCTGATATTGAGGCAATGATCTCGTACCATTTCCGCATAGCATAACAGGTGCCAATGGTATCTTCACTGAATAAATTGGCAACAGCAATTAAACGACCTTGTGGGATCCCAGCCCGTTTAGTTTCCTGGCTGATGAATAGGCGGATCGATTTATAAAGCTCTGGATTTTTTCGGAATTTGTATAGCATATATGTCCTATGGAAAGGCGAGGACGCTAGCCCCCGCCTTTAATACAATGTTATTTTTTCATCCACGGTGGGGTTTTTGACTTGCCCTCGGCAGCTGTAGAAGGTCCGGCAGCCGTCGTGCTTTCGTCGCCCGGTTGGTAGTCGCCGGTATATTTCCCGTATAAGGTGATTTTATTCGATTCCGGATAAGCGGCCGTGGCTTTTGTTTTTCCGACCTTCAGGCTCATCGGGATCCCATGCAATTCTTCGGAGTCCTCGACTGCGACTTTTTCACAGGCCTGGCAAATGGAATTCATGGTTTTGTTGGCAATTTGCACGGCGACCGGGTTCGGATTGTCGAGATTGAGCTTGTCGAACAGGATTCGGCCTTTATACTTGCCATCAATAATACGAATCTGGAGATCCAGATATGATCCGTCGCCGGCTTTCGTCTTTTTCATCTGTGATTTGACAATCATGCCAGCATAGTCTCCTACTGGGATTGCCGAGTAGTCATTCATGCCTTCATTATTGTTTTCGGTATTTGCGGGGGTAAACAGTCTTGCCATGGTATCCTCCTATAAAAATGTTAGGGTTAGTCCCAGTTTCAAATATAAAAGTATGAAAAAAGTCAAAACTACTAAAAATATAATTTCTTCTTCAGTCCACATTATTGATGGCCTCATATATGTTTACTATGGGGCAATTCATGTTAATTAATCGATCTTCGTTGATTGTTTCTGGATGCCGCCTTGTTTGTTCAAAGACGGGGAAGGGGGTGGTAATCCCTTCTCCTGTCCCAATGTTCAGTTCGTGACATTGTGAGTCCATAAAATCCAGTTACTACGTCATGAACTGTTTCCCCGATTTGGAATTTATACTTTTTCTTCCGTTTCATCGGTTTCCTCAATTGTTTCTTTTTCTTCTCCCGGGAGTGGTGCGTCTGAAGTCGGTTCGGTTTTGCGGCGTTCTTCATTTTCGGCCCTAACTTTCGGCCCAGTCAGAATTTTTTCAAAAATAGCGGTCAAGTTCGGGGGCTCGATCTCGGCCAATTTGCCGGATCGGTCTTTCCCATCATAACGTAAATCCGCATAAGTTTGCAGGTACCGGTAAACCGTCCCGTCTTCGGTTTTCCCAAGACGCAGCGGGAAAACCTCGTCGAAGAAGAAGGGCAAGCCGTTAAGCAACTGTTTACCAGGCATGCTCGGCTTATATGACGTAACGCCGGAAGCTTCATCGGTGAAAGTAACCTGTTTGGCTGAGAAATAAACATTTTTCCCGTGCAAATCTCTGAAAGCACGAATCATGCCAGACATGGTATCAGCCAGTCGGCCATATGCCTGGCGGGGATCGCGTTCTTCTCCCTTAAATTGGGATAACATAACTTCAGCGATTTCTGTAACCGAGTCCAAGCATAACGTGTAGTATTGTTTGGCTTCGTCGGATCGCTTTGCCCACTCGTAGATTTCGAACACGTCATCCACGGATTTGACTTCGATATACGGGATGTTTTTGTCCTGCAGAGACAGCAATCCAGATTCTGCGGAAATGATGATTGGTCCGGGGGCGGATGATGCCAGCACCGTTTTTCCGTAGCCGGCGGGCGAAAATACCAGACACTTGACTCCATTTAGGCCATAATCCTTAGTCGTTTGGATTTTTATTGCCATTCTTGATTTCCTCCAATTGGTCTTCGAGTTCTTGACATATTTCAATAATCCAGGTGCGGGTCGCACAATCAAGGTTACCAAAATGGTGATTGTAATTGTACTCTCTCTGGATTTTACGATTGATTTTATGAAATATTTTTTTACCCATTTTCTATACCATTGATAGATATTTACTGTTTTTCAGCAACCATTTGCTCGATCAGGTCCAGGCGGCTGTTGAGGTTTTCGAACTGACTGAACAGCTTTCTGATGGCTTTTAAGGCGGTATTTCGTGCTTTCGCCGGGTCATTATCGAAATCCATTCTCAAGTATTTGTCATATTCCGACTCGTGGTTTTTCGCCGACTCTACTTTTTCCCTGCGTTTTTTGGCAACCTCAGCGGCGTCCCTCATTGCTTTCGAAACCTCTTTCATAGCAGCAGTGATCCCAAACGGGTCGAGGTTGTCAAAGCCAACATTCGTCACGGGGACCGTTTCGCCACAAGTACACCTTTCGATTTTCGAGTTTTTTCCTTCAATCGGCGCCTTGCTGGGAATCGCATCCAGGCTGATCTCAATGGTACATTTTTCCTCGGACTCAAAAACCTTGCGACAAGTCACGCGGAGTTCGTCAATTCCCCCGTCAATGAAGAGAGGCTTAACAATTTCATTAATTTTGTCGGATAATTCACCCATTTGTTGTTCAATTTTTGCGCTCATGATTGCTCCTTTTGTGTTAGTTGGGGGTTATGGATTAAACCTTGATTTTGAGAGTTGGCATGCCAGGTTTTTCGGTAATCGCCTGCATAAGCAAACAATCGTCCGGCAATTGATTGAAAAATTTAGCCACGAGTTTGGGTTTGAAAGTCAACGCCTGGTGTTCTGAGTCGGACAGTTCTTTGTAGATGGAAGACAGGACGGCTTCGTCGATGGATTGGTTAATTTTCTTTGTAGCCGTTACTTTCAAGCCAGAGGAGGACGTGATGGTAGCTGTTTTAAAGTCGGGATCGCCGGTGATGGCTTCGTGCTTTTCGAAAATCTCCTCGCACAATTCCCGACGCATGGTTGCTTCTTTTTGTTTCAGGATTTTGAATTTTTGGTACAATTCATGCCATTCGAGATATTTGTCTTTGGTTTCATTCATTCGTTTTCCTCCTTATTAAAATTTTGTTTTCTGGAGTCTCCGGGACAATCAATTTCTGTCTGGGAAAGTCATCTTGGTCGGGGGAGGGAGATTCGAACTCCCAACCAAGGCTCCCAAAGCCCTTATGTTACCATTACAGCATCCCCCGATTTTTATTATTCCTTTGACCATTCATTCAGTCATTTGAATAATTAATTTATATACTATTCAAAACGTTATGTCAACATTTATTTTAACAATGAGGACACTCTGGGCGATCACATCGCAGACACCACGGTGAGGTAATGGGCTCGGGACAATATGTCCTGACCAAGGATCCCATCGTTTCCTCAAATGAGGCATGCCAGCTGCCTTCGGTATCCTGCCAGATAATCGTGAATTGCGAAGAGATCAATTTATTGCGGGCATTAGCTATCATGGTAGCTTGTTCTTTCGTACATTTCATCGGTTTGGGTCTATCGAGACAAGACATTTTACCCCCTTTTTTGATTTAAAAATTCTTTACGAGCTATACATTCTTCATTGAAAGCAATTTCAGTCATACATTTTTTGATAAGACCAGATCGATAGGTAACCGTCATTGTCAAAACGTCTTGTTTGAACGGCCCTTCTGGTAATAATTCAGCATGAAGCAAATTTTGTACATGAGTTTTCGTATGTTTTATTGTTAATCGAAAAGCTTCGATATCGATCCCTTGTAATATTTGGGAATCAGTATATTCTCCGGTCAGTATTGGTTGCATGTCGATCCTTTCTGTTAATGTTTATTCCTGTTATAATAGACTATTTCATACATGTCAATACTTATTTTAACGAATTCTGACTCGTTCAACATATTGATCTCGATTAGAGCAAAATTTTCGCCATACAGCCCACAAATTTGCTTGCCATTTGTAATGAAAATAATCCTCATGTAGGGCATTCAAACACGAAACTTTCCAAATATAAATTACCTCAAATGTTGATTTACACATAACACCTCCCAAAACAGAGACAGCTGACGTAAATAAAACGATCATTATAATAATGACATACGACATCATGTAACATTTTTCGTGCAAAATGGGCGCCTTTTACAGCGCCCAGTCAGTTATTTGCAGAAAACGCGAGTCAATAAGGTTTCTTTACGGCCTTTATATTCTTTATGCGCCTTAACAGTTGCTTTACATTTCCAAACGTCTCCGTCTTCGACGTCCAATTCATTTGATGAAAACCAAGTGAATAAGTTTCCTTCCGGATCCTTGAATTTAACCATCGTACCAATTCCCCATTCAGATTCGGTCGTTCGTGAGTAAAGCACCTGCAGGAGCATATCGTACCTTTCTTTGATTTCTCCAAAATGTTGACTAGCCAGTTGTTCTTTTTTGAGTTTTTGTTTTTCAGTATCACGTTGACAGCACCCGATAGCGGACACAAGCAGAGCGATATTGTCCCAATTTACAAATCCTTCCCCGACAATCATTTTCAAATTTTGGATGTAATTTGAATTGCCGACTTGATGTTCTATCCATTCCGTAGTTTTTACCACGGATTCGTAGTCCTGCGGAACAATTTGGATTGGGCGTTCGATTTTAATTCCAGGTGTCGAATGCAGATTCTCCTTGAGTGTCGAAGCTGTCGGGACAAGTGATTCGTTCATATAAGCAGCTTTCTTAGACACCCATCCGTATTGACGAATGCAGGCAGCGCCCAGGGCCAAAATCTCTCCGATTGAGTATAAACGAGGTGTTTTAAGCCCACATTGAGTTTCTTCAAAATCATTATTGTTCAAAAATTCGAAAATTGCGGAGTAGTAATTTGCGAGAGCTTTCGGGGATTTGTGTCCAAGGAAATCCTTCAGACATTGACGTCCGACTTGTAATAAACGCCCATCGTCATGTTGGACAAGGAAAGTGTGCTTACGATTGCGATTCGTTTGGCAATGGTCACAACACCTACGTTCTCGATACATTTCAGGAGCCTCGAATCCTGGAATCGATTGAATCATGTTTTTAGTTTCCGTGAAATACTCGAGCTTTGCACACAGAGACCAGCCTTCAATTTTAGGAGCAGACCCTTCGACCTCGATGGGGAAATATTTTCTGAAGATTTTTAATCGGACACCGAGTTCATCCTCACCCGTGGTAATTTCTTCGATGAAGGATTCTCCGACGGTCATTGTAGGGGGCTCAACGTTCAGTTTTTTTGCTCGTTTAACGAGCTTATTGAAAGCCATTTGGAAATCTTCTAAATTTTGTTCGGGGATATTAAAAATGTTGTCAGGCATGTTGTTTCTCCTTGTAGATTATGTTTAAATCATGAGAAGAATTTATATGAAAAATATTCGTTTGTCAACAGAAATCTTACATTTTCCGATAAATCTCGTCCGTTGTAAACATTCGACCTTTTATATAAGAACGTTGAATCATCCCAGTCGATGCAAATCCAACGACCAAATACCCGCCTCGATGAGTGCCAAACGAATGGATCTCACCACGGTCAGTTTTACGAATGGTCGCAGCAGAACGCAGCTGGAGCCCTTCGTTGAATCCGTCTTTAATCCCGGCCCAGAATAGATCGTGTTGTTTTTTATCCTGTTTTTTATGGATGTATTTAGGGATCGAGACCTTGTTTATGGCCGATGTATAGTCGAAAGCTTGTTCAGAAAGTTTCAGTCCCTGTCGTAAACCTGATTTATATTCGCGTGTATTTTTCATTTTCATCTCCTTTGTTTGAATTAGGATTCCTTTATATAAGAAGAATTCAAACAAGTCAACAAAAATCCTAGTTTTAATCTATGGGTTGTATAATAAATCCGTATTTTTGAACTCGAGCCCGTTCGATCTCTTGACGCCGGATTTCCACGGTTAGGGCTTTCCTGTGGGACTCCACAGTGGGTAGCTCTCGGTATGTTTTGCCAGCTGGGTCACTGGTCTCAACGATTCGGCATGAGTCGGACGGTTTCCCGTCGTCGTCAATCTGAATTTCCAGGGCTAATCCTAGCGGGTGTAAAAATTGTCGATTTAGTTCTTGCAAATAGCCGTGGTCAATAAATAATTGAAAATCCATTATTTTCCTCCTTTACGTTCAATATACATACCTTTATATATAATGTCAACCCGATAAAAATTTCATAAAAAAAAGATGTTGACATAATCATTTTATTATGGTACATTTAGCATAACGTTCATGTTCCCGTGAATACTGCAGAGAAACCGCTGGAATTGGCCCCCGGCGGTTTTTCCATTTCCCGGGGACCTAGACATCAACCAGAAGGCAATAGAAAGGAAATGTCTATGCAAGCCGTATTTGTTGGGAACAGAAACGCAAGTGGCAACCCAAGTGCACTATTAAAACGACACACTGTTAATGATTTTTCTGATTTTTGCAAACAATTTTTAGAAACATGTTCAGCTGGGTCAAAAAGCAATACTTACCTAACAATTGCCGATAACGTAAGAATAACCCCCGGAAATCCAGATAAACCCAACTCTTACCTTGGAACCGACCATTACCATCGAAACAATCTCTCCCAATTATCCGCTTGGTTATTACCGTTCGATGGAGACAATTCAAAATCAAAGCCAGGGTCGTGCATTGACCCAAAGCTTGTTCATGAGACTCTTAAGAGATTAAATCTTACTCACTGCATTTATACGACCCATTCGCATATAACCGGCAAACGCAATCGATGGCGTCTTTTTCTGCCTTGCAAATTGAAAGGTCCTAACGAACTAAGAGCCACGGTTGAAGATTTATACAAAATGTTAGTTCGATATGGGTGTAAAGATTTAGCACCTACCACGGAGAGTAAGACATGGTCACAGCCGTGGTTTCTGCCAACACGGACAGATCCCTCTGACGGGCACTTTCAGTACTTTATTTATACCAAAGGTGTTGAATACGTCGCAGTTAAAGGACCCAAACCGAGCAAAGATTCTCATGACCAACGTACCGATTTTGACCAGACAGCTTCCGATATTCTCGAAGTAATTAAATATGGCCTTGACGGATTACATCCGGCAATGAATAAATTCATTTATGGAGCGGTTCGCGATGGACGTCCGCCTGCATGGATTAAAGCTGAATTGCATGTATTGACTTCTGACTATGATCCAGCCGATAAGCGCCTCATGGGTCGTAAGAAAGACATTGATCGATTGGTCGATTATGCTTGTAAAAAACATGATGCCAGCTGTGGTATCGATGACGATACTGACTACACAGATTATGAATATGACTGCGAGGAAACAGAACTCGGGGACGATGAAAAATCTCCATCCGAACTGGGACACACAATTTTCCCTGATCAAGGGGGACAAATGGAAAAGCTCGTTGAATATGCAATGGACTGGATGCTGTTCCCTGATCGAAGCATTGCAACTGTAGCTGCTCATGCGTTGATCTCTGTGCTGGGAGGTCGAGTCTATTCATACGATGAAGAACACGGGGGAACTGGAATCGTATATACTGCCTTAGTTACCGGGGATTCCACGGTTGGTAAGTCGAATATGAGGAAGTTCTGTGCTCACATGTTTAATAGTTTTTCAAAATTCAGCCCCGAAGCTTTTCACGACTTTAACGGGGCTTTTTACTATACATCCGTCAAAAACTTTTTGAAAGACTTGGAACGAACGGGCTCTATTATATCATTTCGAAGTGAGTCAGGACAAACGGACATGTCACAAGCCGGTGATATGCCGAGAGTTCGGGCTTTTGAACTCGAACTTGCAACCAATTCTGGTATACTAGGATCTGTATCCGCTGGGGGTCAGAATGACCGAATACGAGCCCTATGTTCACCCGCGGTAACTACGATTCGGGAGTCAGTCGCAGAAATCCAAAACGAAGCTGACATGATGTTAAAAACATCGATAAATGGGATGGCGGGACGTCGGTCTCATATCATTTTACCCAAACATCGCGGCTACAAAACTAAAAGCAATGTCAATATTCCGACACATTTTGTGTCCATGATGACAGAAATGTATGCCCGGGCTACTAAAGAACGTAATGACATTTATCGGTATTTGGCAAAAGATAAATGGATCGTTCTTAACTATGAAAAAGATAGCTATTTGGACGAAAAGGAAAATCATTGGATCAAGAAATATAATGAATATGCTGACCACGGGGATGACTATATGCGTACCTTCTATGGTCGTTTGTTTGAAAAGGTCCCTGCCTATGCGGGACGTCTCGCTGTTACTGATGACTGGAACCACCCCGTGGTGACAACTGACCATATTGATATCGCTGAAAGGTCCCTGTTGGCTGAAGCTAAGGCTTTTCGTAATCGGGAAACCAAAGAAACAACCGGTGATTTGGTGGCTGAACGAATAAGCTCGATTATGGCTAACCGGATCCTAACACTAAAATCATTGCGGACTATGACTACTAAGCCGCGAAAAAATGAAACAAAAGCTCAATTTGCTGCCCGGAAACAGAGAATAAAACGAGACCTTGAAAAAATGGTTTGTGAAGGTTGCGTTCCTAGAGCACGATTGTTTAATATGTTACAATCCACCGAACATTTTCGGAATTTAAAAGCTGAACAGAACTACGAATACAAGCTCGATCGATCGCTAAGCAATTTAGGAATCGTGCCCGTCCCCCGGAAATTGGCTGTGGACCGTTACAACTTTTCAAAAAAAGTCTATACGTGCAACCCTAAAATCATTACTCTCATTGATACCAAGTATAAATTCTGCAAATAACACACCCCCACGCGATAAAAGGGGACACATTGTCTTTAGACAGTGTGTCCCCTTTTTTATTTCTACTCGAAATTTCCCCTATTTACATGCCTAACAGTTGAATCTGGGTCTGGGTTTTCACGTTGTCGATAGAAAATTCATGAGTCTGGGTCCGGGTTTCACTGTCGAAGAACGTTGTTTTTGGAGCAAAATAACAAAAAAAAGCGATAAACACGCCATTTTGAATATGTAGAAAAAATTTCTTAACCGACAAAAATGTAATTTTTCAAAATTCACAAACAATTGTGTAACTATTAAGGACCCAGATTCGTCAAAAAACCCCAGATTTTAAGAAAATTTGCGTCCAGATCTGGGGTTTTTCAGTCGTCGATATCGCCAGATAAAAAATCTGGGAAATTATAACTCGTTAAAATCATTCAAAATACAAAATCATGAAAAAAAGTGCTGACGATTCTCAATGATTTTACATAGTTACCTGATTTGTGCGCGAAACCAATATTTTTGGTACACTATCCGAAAAAACCCATTTGGACCGATATTCGTAATAATTTCACATATTTACGAGTCCAATGCTACCAACACAAATTTTGTCGGGTGCGTGTGCGCGCGACGGTGCGCCGCGCGGCGATTTTTTGTTCGTGCATTTTTTTTTGCCACGGTTGGCATGTAAGTTGCAAGGGGCGTTTGTCAATGCGTTAAAAAAGGTGTTTTGGTATTGTTGGATAATATAAATATATATGTCGAGATATATAACATACTCAAATGATTGAAAATATGATCCAGATAAACCGACAAATGGAATCGACATATGCGCAGGACCATATTGTCAACAGTTTATCCCATGTGATTTCAACATGTTACACACACAAACCGTGGAATTCCTTATGAAATCAATGAGTTGGCGCCAATCGATTTTGAAAACATATATAAAATCAATGAGTTAGAGCAGGTAACTTTGAAAACATATATAAATCAATGAGTTACAAATGTTGATTTTGAAAACATATATAAAATCAATGAGTTAGAGCAGGTAACTTTGAAAACATATATAAATCAATGAGTTACAAATGTTGATTTTGAAAACATATATAAAATCAATGAGTTAGAAAAACTAGGGGGTGTCTTCTAAATGATAGTGACGGATATGCAAGTGTTCCCCTATAAAAAATTGAACGTTTGAATGGAGTTTACATTTACAAATCGTGATTGATATGATACGTTGTTTTGTAAAATGAAACTGAACTTACACAAAGGAGGCAAATTGTGAACAAATTTTTAAAACCCTACAGACCGAAGGACCCCGTTTGGGCCCGTCGGATGGTTCGTGAAGATCCATACTATGAAGACGTGACTCAAGAACAATTTAATCAACTCGATCCTAGAGACATTGATGAGCATGACCCACGCTTCGCCGACTCGTGGAAAGATTGGTTGAATGAAGAAGGTCAGTTAGTTTACTGGGACGGTTGCGTGGTACCGAAATCCGACATTGAAAAATATAAGGAATCGCTGCGACAGCAAGCATACTACAATGCACTGCCCAAGCTTATGAACTTGCCATGGGAAGAAGCCCATCCTTTGGACAAGGATCCTGGTATTGCGCAGCATAAAATAAGGACTTACTGGTATTACTGGAAACGAATGCAAAACGAGCGAGTAAGGGAGAACGTTATGAACGGACGAAAGCCGCATAAAAATATTACCATTCCGGAAGTTGTCGACTATTTGGTCGATGAAGTCATGGACCTTTTGGAAATCTGTATGTTACGAGCAAAGGGCATACCGGTCCCGAGAAAATATGATATGGCGAGTGAAGACATGCAGGTACAAATGATCAATTTGGTAAAGCCATTGATACAGAGCTCACAGGAAACCAGAGCCATCAATGCAACAACCGTCAATGACGTGGTTCAACTTTTGAAAAAAGGGAAAGTCAATATCCATGAAGCTAAGGATCTCATGAAATTGATTCAAATGAAAGCTGACATGGAAGAAGAAAATTTTTAATTGACACCTTTATATAAGGACATCAAATGGCAAAACTAAATGCTCGGAGAAAAGGCGCGAACGGTGAACGAGAGTTCTGCCGGTGGATCGCCAAATTGCTTGACCTCGATAAAATCCCAGAACGGAATCTGGAACAGGTCCGACATGGCGGAGCTGACGTGTTGGGGATTGGGAATTTCGTTTTTGAAGTAAAACGCTGTGAGAAGCTGCAACTACGAAAATGGTGGATACAAGTGAAAAATGCTATGATTGATCCCAATACCATACCCGTAGTAGTCTTCCGTAAAAACAATGACCGCTGGGCAATTTTAATTTCGGCAACTCACATTGGTTTGAAGTATGGATTTATCCAATTGCCTCCGTCGGAAACCGAACAGTGGTTAAAGCGAAAATACAAAGAGTGGCTGGGTCCCAAAATGAAAAATGAAAAAATTATCCCAGTCGATTTTAAACGAGTCGTATTGTGAATGACGATCAAACGTTGTGATTTGCGATATTTTGAACGATCATTCGAAATGTATATGATTGCATGCATGAATATACGATCGTTGAATTTTGACGCATATCGTTTGATATTTGAACGTAATTTGATCGATATGAATTGTGAATTGTGAATTGTGACATAAAATTGAATGATATGAATTGAATGACGATAAAACGTTGTGATTTGCGATATTTTGAACGATCATTTGAAATGCATATGATCATATGCGTGAACGTATGATCGTTGAATTTTGACGTATATCGTTTGATATTTGAACATGATTTGATCGATACGAATCGTGAATTTTGACATAAAATTGAATGATATGAATTGAACGTTGACAACGTAGCATCGTTTTGATATGTTCACTCATATCGGGTTTGCGGAGTTATCATGGATTACACAAAAAAATTCGATAAAATAGCTTATGATGTTTTGTCCTCAAAGGGGCTACAATCAAAGATCCACGTGTGCGTTGAACTTGGATGCACAAAAACTGAACTCGAAAGTTGGATAAAAGCTTATCCTTCTTTCAAATACAATATCGAAATGGGATTGATTGTCGGCGAAATGAAATATCGGGACAAACTGGCGAAGCTATCTCTTCGCAATTCAGGAAAAATTAATACAAAACTTTTGTTGTTGCTTGGGGGAGATGTCTATGGGTTGGGAGAAATGCAAGAGGACTCGCAGCCCATAGTCATCAATAACTTTGCAAACAACCAGGACGTTGAGGAGCAAATGAAAAAACGGGGAATACCAATTCCCCAGATTGGAATACCAGATGCGGAAGACCCAGACGAACCAGACATTTAATTCCGCTGAAAGCATTAATCTCCTCGAATCTTGGTGGATTTCAAAATCAGCTAAAAACTTTTACGCTTATCGTCAATACATCGGTAGTAAGGATTTTAAAACTGGGTGGTTCCAACGTGAACTGTCCATGGCTTTACAGCAATTTTATCTAGATTTAAAAGCCAAAAAACGACCCATATTGATTATCGAAGCACCGCCCCAACATGGTAAATCCAGGGCGGTAAACGAGTTTTTGTCCTGGCTTCTGGGAAAGATGCCGAGCCTGTCGATTATTTTTGCTTCATATTCCGATCGATTGGGTGTCCGGGCGAATCGGTTTCTACAAAGAACGATTGACTCTCAGAAGTTTCAAAATATTTTTGAGAATAACGTCCAACTTGGCACAACCCGCGTGGCTACACTCGCAGATCGGGTTCTTCGGAACAATGAAATTTTCGAGTTGGTTGGTCATGAAGGGAGTTTTAGAAATACCACGGTTAATGGTTCGGTAACAGGTGAGTCTCTGGACCTGGGTGTCATTGATGATCCGGTAAAAGGACGTGCTGAAGCAAACAGTAAAACGATTCAGGAAAAGACTTGGGATTGGTTTACAGACGATTTTTATACAAGATTTTCAGAATATGCTGGTTTATTACTGATTTTAACTCGCTGGTCGGTTATGGATCTCGCGGCTCGGTTAAAAGAAAGCGAGCGAAATGTTAAAACGGTAACATTCCGAGCTATTGCTCAGGAGGATGAAGAACATCGAGAACGGGGGGAGGCACTTTTCCCCGAACATAAATCGCTTGACTTCCTTAAAAAGCGAAAAAAGAAAATGTCCCTGCATAACTGGGAGGCTTTGTATCAACAGAACCCAGTATTAAAATCAGGAAACATTTTTAATTCTGACAATTGGAGATGGTACATTCGACTACCAGCTATTCGTTATAAGTTTATCGTCGTTGATACCGCCCAGAAAAAGAATAACTGGAATGACTTTACAGACTTTCAATGCTGGGGTCATGGATATGACAATTGCATTTACTTGCTAGACCATGTCCATGACCGAATAGAAGCACCGGAATTGAGGAAACTGGCTGAAGCGTTTTACCAGAAACACGATACTAAACGAATTGAACCCGACGACCCCCTACTCCGTGGTATTTGGATTGAGGACAAGTCGTCTGGGATCGGGCTAATTCAGGAGCTTCGAAAGAAAAAATTAAAAGTCAATGCAATCCCCCGGTCCGTGGATAAAATTCAGAGAGCATTTGATACTACTCCTTATATCTCAGCTGGGCAGGTGTTTTTAAACGAAGACGTTAATAAAGTTGGAGTTATACTTGGAGAATCGGTTGTATTTCCAAATGGTCTTCATGACGACGCAATCGATAATGTAATGAATGCCATCGATGTGGCTTTTATTTCTGGAACCGATCAAATATTTATAGCATAATAGGAACTGACATGCTTAATTGGTTAAAAAGAAGATTCGAATCACGAAATATGGCTCGTTCTACGGCAGTAGTTGAGTATTCTGGGCAGGGCAAAAAGAATGCCCCGATTTATAAAAATTGGACAATTGCCAAAGCGGTCAAAGAGGGATTCAAATCAAATACTTGGGTATACCGATCCGTGGTTTTAATTACAGATGCGTGTTCGTCGGTTCCTTGGTCAGTATATAGGGACGACTCATTGTCAGATCCGCTGCCCGATCATGCATTGACTAAGCTTTTAAAAGCTCCGAATCCGAATTTCTCGAAGCAAGATATGTTTGAGATGTTGGTTAGTTGGTTGGAATTGTCCGGGAACTCATATTTTTATAAAACACAGGTCGATGCAAAAACGGTTGAACTCTGGCCCATCTCTCCAGACTTAATTGTTCCTGTTACCCCGGCGAAAGTCGACGAATGGGTTGGGGGATATAAATTAACTCGGGAGAAAAATAAACGGAAAATAACATTTACGGCGGATCAAATTATCCATCACAAATACTTTAACCCGGCCGATGCTTTATTGGGGATCGGTCCTCTTGAAATTGCAGGACCAGTAGTCGACATCGACAACGACCAAAAAGACTTTAACAAGGATGCGGCACAAAACCGTGGTATTATTGACGGCGTGTTTGCTTTCAAAAAAGATATTCCCGATCAAGATACAGCGGATGCACTTCGGGATCGAATTGAGGAGTCATATAAAAAGAAACGAAAAAATATCGTATTGGGCTCGGAGGCTAAATACATTCGAACGGCGATGACTCCAACTGAAATGGATTTTACACAGTCTCGGAAAGATAATCGAGATGAAATTTTTATTACTTTCGGGATTCCACCGGCACTGGGTGGGTCGATGGATGCTTCTACTTACAATAACTATCAAGTATCGGAATGGATTTTTTGGACTGCTACCATAATTCCGAAATTGAAAAAAATTGCTGATACTTTTAATTTGGCTTTTCGGGACGAGAAAAAGGAACAAGAACAAATTGCTCCGATGCTCAATAAAGTTCCGGCAATACGTCAAATGGTTTCAGAAAAATCCAAAATTGCCGAGCGATTGTCAAAGGCTGGGATCCCCGTACAACAGATAAATCAGATTCTAGAGCTCGGAGTAAAGAAGTATAAGGGTTGGGATCAGCCATATAGGTCATCGTCGTCTGGTAACAATAAAAACCCAGACACCACGGAGGGCGAATAAGAGGCCCAGACAAGGGCCCAGACCCAGATTGAGGGTGAGGATGAGGGAAAACCCCAGACTCTGGGTGTTGAAATTGCTTTAAAACACGAAATTCGAGCTATTGATCAGGAGAAGGAACGTGAAACCCAGGCCCAGAAGGTCCTGTACCCAATTTTTAAACGTTACTTAAAATCAGTTAAGGACAAAATTGATGGTGTTTTTAAACAAAACCAGATGCCACAATTGCAAAATTCCAATTATGTCAATAGCTTAATCGTTCCAGTCTGGGAAAAATACCAGACTGATATCGAGGCTGGGTTCAAAAAAATTGCTAATTTTTTTGCTTGGCAGATGGTTTTTGAAGTCCGCGCCTCAAATCCGGGTGCAGGTAAAGATGCAATAAATAAGGCATTGGGGAGTTTACTTGATGCTTATTTAGAAAAAGAACGTATAATTTTGAAGGAAAAGTCCCACATAGAAGAGACTACTACTGACAAAATCGTTGATATTGTTCGAGATGGTGCCAAAGAAAAGAAAACGATCAAAGAAATGCAACAGGCAATTTCAGATTCAGGGACATTTTCACCTGAAAGATCACTACGAATTGCTCGTACCATGACCGGTACAGGCGCCTCACTGGGACAATTACACATGGGCGTGGTAACAGGCGCGACTCATAAGTACTGGCGAGCTGCCGGCCATCAGACGAGGAAGCAACATCTGAAGCGGAACAATGAGAAACGGAAAATTAATGAAACATTTTCAAGGCAGTATGCAGAAAATATCATTGGACCAATGTATCCTGGAGATCCAAACATATGCGCTTCTGATCGAATCAACTGCCGCTGTTGGTCAACATTCACCATCGAAGGTAAACGTCAAGACGTCCTTGGAAAACTTGACCGTGGTGAAATCACAGCTGAAGAGCTTTTAAACGACCTTGGCTTGTTGCCAGTCGATTCCGCTATTGTGGTTGGTACCGAGGCTATTATTGAAACAGTAGCAGGCGAAGCATTGGAGGTTGAGGGGGTATCGGAATAAAATGAGATCCATAGAACATGATATTGACGATCTTCCAACAGATACAATTTATTAAGGAGTAAATATGAAACCTGAATATCGCCAAATCGGCAAAATACACGATTTCCGACAACAAGGGGATGAAGGGTTTGTTGATGCTTATTTGACAACCTGGGGTTCAATTGATTGGTATAATTCCACGTTTGCAAAGGGAGCATTTGCCGAGAGTTTTCGGACCGTGAAAATGAGGAATTTGTTTAATCATGAAACTCTTATTGGGAAGGTACTTGAGGCCCGGGAGGACGATATTGGCCCCTTTGTTCGAACTAAAATTAATCTAAAAACGACTGCCGGAAAAGACACATGGGAGCATATTGTCGCCGAAGACATCGATTGCTTTTCATTTGGGTTCAATGTAATTAAGGATTCTCGTAATAAAGCGGGTGTCCGGGTGTTAGAACAGGTTGAAGTTCTTGAGTGCGGTCCCGTTGTGTTCGAAGCAAATGGAACGGCCAAAATCGTTGATGTCCGCACAGGAACTCCCTTACGGGGAGACCAAATCGAGTGGAATAAAATGACTCTCGAGGAAAGGAGTAAAATGGAAAAAGAAACAGATGCCCAGCCCGATGGGATAAAACAAGACGAAAAATGTGGAGAGGATAAGCGTAATATCGATTATGATGTAACCAAAAGGCGAAATGAGTTGGTACGCCGAGGTTCGATCCTCCTTAATTCATTATTCCAGACTCTCGAGGACAATTATTATCCGGCGATTTGGGGCGAGGGATTAACGGGAGATGATGCGATTGCCAACATGGATCGAGCCATTGCGTCTTTCCACGGCGATTATATCGGATGGGTCCGGGAAATTTTTGTGGAATTCGGTGTCGACTCAACCGAAGCTCGCACCATCCAGATTGTGCCCAATGCAAACTCGGAATTGGTCAAGGCTTTCAGGTCGGTAGTTAAAGATCTCGAAGAAAAAGCCATTGCCAGCTCGTTCACGGTTGACGAATTAAGAACCCTCTCCCGTGGTAATTTGTTACCGATTGAAGTCCGTTCAAAACTCACTGAATTGGGGGAAGAAGTCGAGGGAGCTCACCGTCGTGCTCGAACTGCATTGGTTGAGCAATTATGCGCAGAAATCCGAGCTGGCGGCCTGACGGATGCTGATGTATCGAGGATTCAGGCTTTGCTGCCTCAGCCTGTTAAAGATGGTAAGGATCCTGAAGCTGTCGAAAGTGTCTGGGAATCCTTGGATTCCAAATTTCGATCAATCCTTTTGGGAACTGAAGAACCCGAAACCAAATAAAGATCAATCCCAAAAAAAATTTATAACAAAAAAGAAGGAGAAACAACATGGCCACACCCGAAATGAAAAAGGAATACGACAATTTCCGAACCATTCTGGAGGAATTTCGTACCACAAACGACAAACGCCTGGAAGAAATTGAAGCTCGTAATGGAGAAGTCCTGGCGGAAACTCGGGAAAAGCTCGAGACCGTCGAGACAAAGCTGAATGAAAGTGCCAAGCACCTGGATGAATTGAGGACCGCGGCGAACCGTCCCAACATTGTACTGGGCAGCGAGAACATGACTGCCGAGGAACGGCAAATCCAGGAAGTTCGAAAACGTGCATTCGTGAAATATATTCGCTATGGTCTGGGTGAGGAATCTCGCCAGCAATTTCAGCCGGAAGAAATTCGTGCCTTGTCTGGGGCTTCCGACGCCGACGGTGGTTTCCTGGTACCCATCGAATTCGAATCCAACATTATCATGAAGGCGTACAACATGGCCGAACTTCGTCCCATTTGTAACGTTGGGACAACCGGAAGAGACACCGTAGTATCCGGATCTCTGGCCAAACCCGTGGTTGCCTGGGGTCGTACCGCTATTGCCGTCTCCCCACAGGATCTCGCCTCTGGCGGGTCCATTTTACATGTTCGTACCATCAAGGGTTTGCTTCCCATGGACAACGATACCCTGGAAGATGCCGAAGCGGATATTGTCGGCGAGCTGGAAGACGGTTTCTCACGGGCCATCGCCGAAGCCGAAGACGATGCCTTTGCTGTCGGCGCGGGTGATGATTCCCCCCATGGCGTTGGGTCCAATTCGACCGTCCAGGCCAATTATGCGGCTTCCGGAGTTGCCGCAGCTTTATCCGATTCCACCCACAACGGTGTAGACGCAATCATTTCCGCCTATTTTAAAATCAAGAAAACCTATCGCCGGAACGGCGTATGGGCCATGAACTCCACGACCGAGGGAGCTGTCCGTAAACTGAAAGATGGTAACGGCCAGTATTTGTGGCAACCGGCCGTCGATGCCGATTCTCCGAATACTCTTCATGGCAAGGTGGTAAAGAATGCCGAAGGCTTACCCGACATCGCTGCCGGAGCCTTTCCGATCCTGTTCGGTGACTGGTTCGCCGGCTACAAAATCCGGGACCGCCGTGGAATCCTGGTTCAGCGTCTCGTTGAAAAATATGCTGAATATGGACAGACTGCCATCCTCGTCTCTAAACGTCTCGCGGGCGGCGTCGTACTGCCGGAAGCATTTTCGTGCGTTAAGATCGCGGCTTCTTAATTCTCGAATTATCCGGCCCCTAAAAGGCGGAGTTGTGAAGCCTCCCACATAATACCCTGTACCTTGATCTCGCGGGTCCTTGGGAAAGGGTTCTCCGCCTTTTTTTTAAAAATGAAAGGAATAACATGTTTTTTCTAAAAACTATAAAGAAATTCTGGTTTGAATTGTTTTTTATTGTATTGGCATTTTTATTTTGTATCACCGAAGTCAATGCGCAATTTTACCGTCCACATGTTCGGACTCAGTCGTTGTCAGTTATCGGAGACGCCGCTATTGAGGAAGACAGTTCTGGCGGAAACCTCGGGGCGAAAAATCAATTGACGGGATTGGTTAATATGGGGCTGGTCGCTGTTGGGACGATGGTTGATGGTAGTGGTGAAACGACTTCGTACATGGATGATACTCCCACAGGTGAGTGGACTGAGGTCGATGCAAATGCAGCGGTTACGTTGACAGCCGATACTTCATATGCTCGAATCGGATCGAAGAGTTTAAAAATCGCTTTGACCGAAGACGCCGCTGCTGGAGATGGTGCATCTAATGATATTACCAATGATGACCTATCCAGCAATGAGTCCGTAGGTTTTTGGATTTATGCTGGTGCGCCGATTACTTCAGGTGATTTTCAGGTAAAGCTTGACGATACCGACGGTACAGATCAAACTTATACAGTTGGCGCCGTAGCTGAGGGAGTATGGACGTGGATTGAATTAGACGTTTCCGGGTGTGATACGAATTGTGATACCACAGACAAAGTCCAGTTCCTCATGACGACACAAGGCGCGACGAATCTTGACGCAATTAATATTTATATTGACGGAATGTGGAAATGGGATGCCGATGCCGAAGAAGATTTGGGAACGACTATCGTTGACCACGGTGTGATTGGCGTCCAAACTGTTGCAACAGCAGCCGGCAGTGCGAACACGCCGGCCGTGAAAACCGAAAACACCGACTATTTTGTCCATTATGCGGCCACCGGAAACGACATGATTGTGACCATTACCGATCAATCGGCGAATTCAGGAACCGTGGTAATTATGAAAGAATAGTTCGGCATTCACAGTAATCGATTTTTAAACGAAATACTATAAAAGGAGAAGTATTATGAAGATGGATCCTGGAACTCTATATACGTTCGCTGAAGGCCTCTCAGCGCTGTCTCGCGCGGCCAGTACATATTATACCGCGGCTGTCGATCATGGTGCGAGCGGGCGAAGCGTCACTTTTTTCCTGTCGTGCGGTACGTTTGCAACTTCCTTGGCGGCAACCGTTCAGTATTCTGCCGACAATAGTTCATGGACCGACGAGCCCAATACTACTGCCGGGAACGAAGTCAGTGCCTCTCTTACCACACCTGGAACCGTTCAATTGGATGTTCCCAACCCCCGAGAACGTTATTCCCGCCTTAAGATCGTTACTGGCGGTACGTGTGTATTCGGGGTAACCTCAGTTTCTGGGCCGAAACACTACGTTGACGCCTAGGCGCACAATACCATAGCCTTGTGCCGGGATTACTATCCCGGCACATATTTGGAGGACAAAAATGCCGTATAAAATGATCCAAACCGTGGAAGCTGCAATTGATGGTGTAACTGTTAAGCAATACCGAGAAGGTGAAGTTTACGACAGTTTTGGAAACATGACGGAAATATTCATTGAAAACGAATGGGCTGCCGTCGATAAGCCGACAATTGAGCCCGATGAAACGGCTTCACGGGCGCCCAAAGAGACACCGGAAAAAATCAAACCCAAAAAACGAACTATTAAAAAGAAATAGCGGAGAAAACAATGGCTTGGGAATTGTGTTCATATGATCAATTGAAGGACATCCTTGACCTCGAACAGGCGTTGATCTCTGGATATCCGGATCTCGTTGTTATAAAAGAATTGGTCGAGTATGCGATTGAGGCTTATTTATTCCGAGATCTCGAGAGTAAAGAACGATCTGAAAGTATTTATATTAATGATACTGCTCGATCAATCATTAGTCTACGGGCGATTCCGATTACAGATGTATCTTCGATCTCGTTAGTATCCGGCGAAACGACACTGACCTTGGTTGAAAACAGTGATTTTTTAGTTACTGATTATGGGTTAAAACTGAGTAGTTTAGCTTCGAATTCAAGGTTGGATATTGTTTATACTGGCGGATATGCTGAGGACGCAATTCCCGAAGCCATCAATCGAGCAGCAGTTTTACAAACTGTTTTTGAGTTTCAGAACAAGGATCGATTAGGAGCTGAAACGATCTCGACTCAGGCTGGAACTGTAACCCGCCCGGCATTGGATTTGCTGCCCCACATAAAACAATTGTTATTAAACTATAAGCATAAATTGTGTCTGATATGAAAGTCGAAAAATTAAAATCGTATTTGAAACAACCAAGCACCTGGATCGGGATAGTTGCATTGCTGTCTCTTTTGGGTGTTAAAATAACTCCAGAGATGATTGAAAAATTGCCTCAAGCATGTTTGGTCATGGTCGGGTTATATGAAATTATTCGAGACGAGGGAAAATGACCAGTGAAACAAAAATAGAGGTCCACGGTGTGGCGGAAGTTCAGTCGTTGATCAATCGCATCCCCGCTGAATTGTTTGATGAAGCACGAGATGCTTTTGCTGATGCAGTCCTTAAAGCCCAGGAAAAAACCTCCCGAAATTTACAAGGAGGTCCTTTGTTTACGAGAACGGGTCTTTTAGCGAGTTCAATTAATGCCGCCGTATCCGACAGGCGTGGTACATTGAAAACGCTAAAAGCTTCGGTCTTCAGTTCATTTATGGTTGGGAGTCAAGAAGTTCCATATGCGAAAATTCATGAAGTTGGGGGAACGATAACAGCAAAAAACAAATATTTAAAAGTCCCAGGCGGACCGTATTTAAATATTCCGTTACCACCAAACAAAACCCCAGCAGGTGTTATGCGAATGACCCCGGCAATGGTTTTCCGATACGGTGGTTTTATTATTAAGTCAAGGAAACAAAATTATATTGTTATGATGCCTGAAAATCGTGCAAGCAGGACTGTAAAGTCTATTCCAATGTTTGTATTGAAAAAGTCAGTCAATATAAAACCCAGACTCGGTATGCGAAAAGCAGCAGAGGACCAAATCCCTACGCTACTTGGGCGTCTCCGGGCACTTCAATTTTCAGGAGGAACTCGTGGCTGATACATGCATAAAACAAATATTGGACAGCGTTAATACGCATCTGGGTTTTATTACCTTGGCTAATGGGTACCATTACGACATTCAAAAAATCGAACATGAACGAATAAAACCCTTTAATGGGTTTGATATACCGGCGATAAATTACTGGGAACTTGGTTTCTCGATTGGTGATGCTGGTGAATTGGCATATGGGTATGATAAACGGATTCTTCCAGTTTATTTTGAGGGCTATAATGCAAAATGGGACGACGGAAAATCAAATATTGAAGCGGACCAATTTGCGGCTGATATTTTAACTTGTTTGTATCGTACCTCGGCTGCTCCCAAAGTTTCTGATTCGATTAGTCGGAATCTAGGGGATTTGGTGGCTCATACAAAGATCAATCAGGTTCAGTATATCGTGGATGCAAGTGATAAGCCATATTGTGGTGTTTTGGTTGTTGTTGAATTCCATTTCTTTGCAAAAATTGGCGACTTGTATAACATTGACAACATTTAAAGGAGATACAAATGGCTACTTCAGAAAACGCAAAAGTCCAGATTGAATCTGGACAGTCGTTGGTTACTTATGCCCAAATGACCGACAGTGGGGACCAGCAGGTTTTTACCGTTTCCGGGGGTTTGGTTTGGTCTGGTCGAGCAGGATATGCTCCGGTAGTTCGACCAAATGGTATTGAATCCGGGCGTAACATTTTATCCGCCCATGCCAGCAATGATACAGTCAGTATTGCCTCGTTTACAGCATTTATCGGGGGAACTCAATATTCAGTTAGTGCAACCTCGGCAACCTTCAGTCGTCCGGCGACAGCTTCAAAAGCACAGGTCATATCGATGACTTTGGCTTCTGACGGCTCAACCGTCGAAGCCGTTTCAGGTACAATCAGCGCCACTACGGCTTTTTCCGAAACAAGAGGCGCTGCCGGAGGTCCACCACTCATTCCAGTCAAATCAGTTGAGTTGGGTCAAATCCGCATCACCGCTGCCACACCCGCCGTGGTTGCTTCGACTGAACTGTACCAAGTTCCTGGCGAACACACAGAACGTTGGGACTATCCGAACTTTTCGATCAATCGGATAGGCGATGGTGAAGCTGCAACCGTGGCTGCTAAAAAGAACGCCCATGTTGTTTTCGATGACGCAATGGAAGCGAACCATGTTGGTAGCGTGGCCAAGCAGGTGTTTATTCAATATTATACACCGATCTTTTCGAAAGTACAACGTGCTATCGACTTTACCCCCATTGAGGAGAGCCATTCGGTTAACAGTCAAGAATTTTACGGGGGAACTGTTGCATCGAAAACGTCCTCACTTGGCCAAGGTTCGTTTACTGCCTTGCTTGACGATGGTGTTCGGGACAACCTGGTTGCTTTGAAAAATCAGCTCCTGACTTTTAAGTTCTTCCCGGATGAAAATAAAACGCCGTATGTTCTCACCCAGGGATATCTGGGTCTGGGTCGTACATTCCCGAAGAGCAATCAAAATCAGGCAGCTGCGACGATTTCCGGCGAAACTCAATCGGCGGAATTTAATTCTTAATCTTTAATTTTTAACCGTATTGGAGGAAACATGCCCGCGAAACAAAAACAAATATTGGTAACAGGATTCCCCAGATCTGGGTTTGGCAGCTTAGGTCGGATTCTAAAACTCAACAGCATTCATGTGGGCCATGAGACAATTGAAGAACATGGGACTGTCTCATGGTGCCACACTGGGTACGGGAAGCTGTCATGGCTTGATGAACCAGTTAAAGACGTGCGAGACAATTCTGATATTATTGTCCATCTTGTTCGATTTCCACTAAATGTTATAGCTTCAGCAGGGACATTGACCGTGGAAGTAATTAATTTTATGCGGCAAAATTTAGGGAAACCTGAATTGACCACGGTAACGTTGGCTGATGTAGTTGAATTGTATCTTGATTGGAATCAACGGATCGAAGACAGTGATCCACATTGTTGCATAAAAATTGAAGACTTGAATGATTCGGCAGCAGTTCGGGGACTGATTGATCGCTTACGGGCTCCCATGGCAGCGGCCTTTTATCAAGATAAGATCGAAAAGGACTTCAATGCTCGCTCACACCAACAGCTGAATTGGCGTATTTTACGAAACGAATTGCCGACTGAATTGTTTGATCGGTTGGTTGCTAAAACGGAATCATATGGGTATCCGATTCCTGAACCAACCACCGTGGCTGTGTGTATCATGGGGAAAAATGAAAAGCATTACCTCGAATCGTTGGTTAAAAGTATTAAAGAAGTTAGCCAGCCGAAATCAAAATTTTATGACCGGGCTGTGTATCTCGATACCGGTAGCACTGACGGGTCAGTCGAGTTTATGGAAAAAGCAGGATTCGAGGTTCATCGAACTGAGTGGCAAGACAATTTCTCTCTGCATCGGAATGAGCTTATTGATATTGTCAAAACTGGATGGATCGTGATGGTTGATTGCGACGAACGATTAGTTGGTCATTTCGGGCTCCTGAAGGGTCTCCTCAGCGATGTTCCCTATGATGTCAATGCTCTACGAGTTCGTATGGAAGATTTTAAAAATGGCAAGGCCTCGATGGTGTGGAATGTTGAGAAAATATTCCGGGCTGATACGTGCCGCTATGAATCCCGCGTCCATAATCAATTGAAATTCGAAGGGACCGCGCCCCAATGGATGGATGGGAAAATTGAGCACCATGGCTATGATATTTCAAAAGAAGCTATGGATAAGAAAATGGCCCGGACCCAAAAATTGCTGGCAATGCGGTTAAACGAAAATCCAGACGACCATGATGTTTATTTTTACATGGCCCAGAACGAATCGTATTTTAATAATTATGAGACGGCATTGGGATACGTTGAGAAATATATCGAGGCTTATGCAAATAATTCGAAAATCAATAAATCGATATATCTGATTTATTGCCAGCTTCTTTATAATCTCGACCGGTTCCAACAACTCGAGGGCGTATATGAATGGTTACTTGTGAATTCCACACATGACCTTGATGTTTATTATCACATGACGGTTTATGGGATTTCAAAGCGAAAGAGTCGATGGATAAAGATCGGGACAGAAAATTATATTGAAACCAGTCTCCGTTTCCAGCAATCGCCGGAACTCATGAACTCGTTCTTTTTTCACTACCTCGGCGATGAGCATTCCATTTTCATTTTGTCGGCAAATACCACGGAATTGTTTCGGTTAGCTGTAGAACGCCATAAGTACTTGCACAAACTTAAGTCAATCGTCCCAGAGGGCCATACTTTTGCAGCCAACGTTGACAAACAACTGAAACGATATGGAGTCACTATCGGCTCGAATGTCCAGACCGCGAAGTTGAACAAATGGAAAGACAAACCCTACCGTGGTAAGAAAAAATCGAAAAGGGTCCGCCGCGCAAAAAGGCATTAAAAATTTTTATTAATTGACATATCCCGGAAATATTTTTCCGGGATATGTATATCGGAGGCAAAAATGGATATTGAAAAATTTCGTACAACGAGTTTTAAGAACCGAGTTGCAAAAATCGCGGTTCCGGAATTGAAAAATTTTTTCCCAGAAGGCGAAGAACCCGTCTGGGAAGTAAGGGGTGTTTCGGGCCACGAGTACGGTCAAATTCAAGAACGGTTAAATAATAAGACTTTCACGGTTGAATTTATGAAAGGGATTTCTGATGCAACCGGCCAAAAAGCAGCTGACGCTGTTAAGCGTATGTTAGGCTTTGACGGCGAGACCCCCAATGATTTGATTCGTCGATTTGACATGTTATTTGTTGCTTCGATAAATCCCGTAATCGAACGGCGAGATGGGATTTTATTGTGTGATGCCTTCCCAACAGTTTTTTATAAAATCACGAATAAGATTTTGGAATTGACGGGAAAGGGTAAAGATATGGAGGGGCATATGCCCTGTGGGGACGAGAAGACGTCCAAGCCAGCTGCTGGTACGGATGGAAATTCGGAAAATTCTTGTACGAACTAAGACCAGACATTTTCCCACAGGGCTATTTGACGGACGATGAGCGAATGGTTTGGTCAATATTCCTTGATGAGCTTGAGCAAATGAGGAAAACAAAACATGGCGGATGTTAAAAAGACAATTGAAATTTTATTTACAGCTACGGATCGAGCAACTTCAGTATTTGATGACGTAGCTAGCGGCATGAGCGATTTAAATTCTAATTTAACCAACATGACTCAGCCGTTTGCTGACATTGCTGCAAGAATTGAAAAATTGACAGCGGCGTTGGGAGCCTTTGGAGCAGTTGGTCTAGCTTATGCATATAATGAATCGCTAAAATTTCAGTCTGCTCAAATCGAACTGGAAAAAGTTGTCGGCGACAATCAAGCTCAAATTTTAGCAGCTTCCGACAATGCTCGATTGCTTGGAGCTGAATACGGTAAAATGAGCAGCGAGGTAATCGAGTCGACAGCTTCTTTCAAGCAAGCTGGGTTCGATGTCGAGGAAGCCATGACATTATCAAAAAATGCCATGGACTTAGTTATTGCCGGCGGAGTAGGAGCAGCCGAATCTTCAGAAATACTGATTTCTATACTCAAAGGCTTTAAAGCTCCTGCTGAAGATGCTGCTCGTGCTATTGACATCATGAACGAAGTAAGCAATAATTATGCCACTGACGTTCAACAACTCGGAATTGGTATGGCAGGTATTTCACCAATTGCGAAAACAATGGGCTTTTCAATGGAAGAGACCGCAGGTTTAGTCACGCCAGTTATTGAAGTCTTTCGATCTGGCTCTGAAGCTGCTATCGCTATGAAGACAGGCCTTTTGAAATTAATCGATGACTCCGCCCCCGTGGAAGCTGCATTGAAACAGTTGGGCGTAGCTCAGAAAGATGCGAATGGACAGCTAAGGTCTGGTAAAGACATTTTATATGATGTGGCTAAAGCATTCGAATCGGCTAACGAAAATCAAAAATTATTTTTAACGAAAGAACTCGTCGGTATCGATCAATCAGCACGAATGGTTGAAGTTTTTAACAACCTCACAAAAGCAACCGAAATCACAGCCACGGCGATGGGAGCCGCGGGTAGTGCAACAGCTGAGGTCGAAAAACGTTTGGCTTCCAGTGAAGTAATTGTTCAACGGACCATCGTTTCTTTTCGAGAATTGGCTGTAACGATCGGTAATCAATTTCGAGAAGCTGCTGACGGAGCATTAGAAGGTGCCACTGACATTTTTGATGCTTTAAATGAAGCAGTCGACGAAGGTGTTTTTGATGAAGTTTTTAATTATATTGAAGCATTCTTCAATAAAATTGGCGACACAATGTCAGACGTAGCAGAACAACTCCCAGAAGCCTTTGAGGGCATTGAATTTGATGGGTTGATTAATGCTATTGACGACTTGTTTTCGGGCCTTACAGACCTCGTTGAGGGCTTTTTTGGAGGCCTTGACTTGACAACTGCTGAAGGAATAGAGGCTGCCGTCCAAACCGTGGTCGATTCTATTGAAACTTTAATCCAGTTGGCTGCCGGAATAGCCAAAGCTTGGCAACCATTCATTGAGGGTCTGGGGGATTTAGTTCGTAACTTTAATGATTCGGGCGAGGAGAGTAAAGAATTAGTCGGCAATATTCTGGGTCTGGGGCAGGCAATAAATTCGATCCTTGGAATAACAGGTGGTTTTGTTGATTCGGTTCAAGGGATGACTAGTGCATTGACGGCGATGGCATCTGTCAGTGCTGGACATCATTTAGTTCAACTCCTGGGGTTGTTGACGGGTGGGGTGATTTCAGCTCCAGTAATTGGAGTTACTCTTGGAGTAACAGCAATAGCTGGGGGAGTTGCATATGCTGCGAATGAAGTTCTGGATTGGGCATTGGGGGAGGAACCAGACGTCCCTGATGCAAATGCAGCTTTTCAAATTGATGTGGGCTATGGAGACGGCACAATTTTTGATCCGACCACAGGGGAGATTCGTGATCAAGAAGGGAAAATTTTATACACAATTGGTCTGGACAAGGAATCAGTTGTCGATGTACAAACGCGAACTGAAGAAGTAATTGCTGCGTTATATGATGATCCAGAAGGTGGGATTGGGATTCCAGCATACATTAATAAACCCGATACTGATTCGTTGACTCAAGCTCTCGATGAATTGGGGGTTTTAAAAGTCCCTGTTGAGGCTGACACTGAAAAAGCTGAAACCGATTTGCAGCAATTCCGCAGTGAATGGTATAAACAAGATGGGGAATGGATCGAAATAAAAGTCCCGATTGAGGTCGATACTTCTGCTATTAAAGACGCGA
>Ga0180437_10000610_pt1 | contig 66697 bp, 57 predicted proteins | sample SS_ome_4_FD_132410 | JGI IMG/M metagenome (GOLD analysis project Ga0180437, IMG submission 132410) | Hypersaline lake sediment archaeal communities from the Salton Sea, California, USA - SS_3_D_1 metaG | ecosystem: Environmental > Aquatic > Non-marine Saline and Alkaline > Hypersaline >...
ACGAGCGTTCGCACCCAACCCAGACGAATCCTCTCCAGCGAAGAAAAGGATTCCCGGATTTGTTGGTTGTGCTTATGCAGGAGTTTAATCGTAAGTACCAGGTAAATGGCGATATGTATAAATCGAAAAAATAAAGTCAGGGATAAAATCGGCCTGGCACTCGGTATTAATAAAAAATTTTTATATGCGGCCAGTTTATACTCACCACTTTTAAAATAAAAAGGTATTCCTCTGAGAACATTGCATACCAGAGGAATGAAGTGTAAGAGGTACCGCTTTTTAAATACATAATGCGGTGTCGTTAATGCCATGACGTATAAAAAGAGTAACGGACCTAGGGCAAAATAAAACTGAGGGAATAATCCGAATAAATGAGGTAGAATGGAGTAAAGATTGGTTGTCCACAGGATGGAAGCGAAAACGATGAGAATAAGATCAACGATCAACGCCGTTAAAAAATATCGTGTGGCCGACCGTCCCTTTTTAATCCCCAGGATGACAAAGACGACAAAAATACCATTTAGAATGCCGGCCAGGTTGACTATCGATACCCAGTCTATCGTAAGTTCCATCGACACTCCCCAGTGTGGAACAATTCAAAATATTAATAAAACATTGGGAAAAAATCAAGGGCTGTTGCCGATGGATATCAAAATGTTGGGATGTCCTGCCCCCGCTGGATTCTTGAAGAAAGAATCGACTCCTCTGGCTATCGTCATTTGAGTGACCTTTATCGTGATAGACCGAGAAGGATCGTATAATTCTTAATAATACTCCGCGTAGAAAAATGTATAGCTTTGGTCGAAATTCTCTGTCTCCCGTCTCGGACGAGCGTAATTCCGCGACACACATTTGTATCTCATCGACGCTGGTTCCGTAAATTCCGAAGTTCGTCGTGCTGTCCTCATGCCACTTCTGTACAAAGCCTATGATATCCACGGAATGCCATACATCGGGAGCAGGAGTCCAACCGCAGAATACGGCATCCTCTTCTGTGTATTCGGGTTCTGTCTCGAAGTCCACATCTGTTTCATCCCAGTCTTCCAATATGCGGTAATAAACCATTCGACCACTCTGCGATCCGTAGAGTTGGATGAATCTGAGATAGATAGTCGCACCGGTAATTTGGACATTTTCAGGAAGACTGGAGAGATCCCACCGGATTAGCAAGCGGTCGTGGCACGTGCCCACTCGGCCTCGATAGATAACATGCTGATAATCGATTGGCGGACTGTTCATATCCAGGGCTCATCATAGACATTCCCAACGTCGAGTACAACCCGCCAGACCCCATCCGTTTGCTTTTTCCAGAGGGAAACGTAATGACCGACCGAAGACGGCTCTTTAGCGGGACTCTGGTTCCTGAATTCATACGGACCTGTGGTATATCCCAGGTCTCCGGCCGAAGAGACTTCGGCAAACACGGGATGCCAGGTCAATAATCCCGGAATGTCTGGATTCTCCTCATACCGTCTTCTTGCCTCCACGGGATTCGGTCGAAACGTGATGGCTTCTACCGAAAAATATGTCAGGAATGCCTTGCTGATGCCCTCGTTCTCTGACATGTGGGAAAAAGCCCGTTCCGACGCCACTAGAGAGGCCAGGTCGGATTCCCGATTTTGGTCGTGCACGCACGCCGAGAAAACGAGGATGAATCCTATAAAATACGTATGGATTCGCATCATATCGGAACCTTTTCCATTTGACAATATTAAAAAAATCATACATGGATGACGAACTGACACGACGGCGCCCCGCGTTTCACGGTCTGGATCATATCGACCTTGACGGGTTTTTCCAAGACCGTCTCAAACATTTCATGTATCCAGCCCTTGGAGCAGAAACAATACGTATCGGGCAAACGGTCGGGACCATGATCCACCAACTCACAGAGGCATCGTTTGTATTCGAGTCGAATCGTATCGTCGCCATCGAACGAGGCTTCAATCGGAGGGTATTGGGCCAATGTGTCGATCATTTTCTTCAAATCACCCTTGCAGTTTTGGGCCAATCCAATCGCTCCCCTGCGGGCACATCGCCTGCCACAGGCCAGCATCAAGTGGGTTCGAGTCTTCTCATCCAACTGTGCATCCATGTTTTCGATGAGCGCCGTCAGCCAATCCTCTTTAAATTTTTGAACACGATCTTTTTCTTCCTGTTGCGTTTGTTGGGCAAATGAGCCATCGGCTTTACACAGTAAAAGACTCCCCGAGGCCATTCCCATCTGTACTGTTTTCTTTAAAAACGCCTTCCTGTCCATTAATTTGCCTCCCCTTTTCCGTGGTAAAAATGATGCTTTTCTAATTTATTGTAATGTATTGACCCTCTGCTCATTCATACGATCAAGATATATCCCGTGTCCATTTCCATAGGGGACGAAGACCATACTCCTCTGCGGATTCATCCTATCAACGGATATCTTCGTTTTTAAGGGTGAGAATGGTTCCCTCCTTACCCACGATCCATGTTTTTTCCGGAGCAACGAATATTCTGTGTAAGTCGGGGTAATTATTCTTGCATTTTTCCCATGTCAGGCCCCCGTCATCCGACCGGTAGAGTACCCCATCCTCCGCGTTATGATCCCCGACCGCAAATCCAACCTTTTCATCAAGGAAGGCAATGCTCCGCAATCGATTCTGAGTCACCTGAACCTCTTCCCAGTTCTGACCCCCATCCGTTGTCCGTATAACCCTCCCGCTGAAACCACAGGCCCATCCCATCTTTTCATTCAAGAAAAATAAACCTCTAAGTTGATCCTTTTTCCCCGTATAGACAGACACCCATGTTCTTCCCCCGTCTGTTGAACGGAAAATCGATCCTCCTCCCGTGGTAAATCCCTCCTGCCGGTTGACAAAAACTGTCCAGAAAAGCATTTCTTCTGGAGGCTGCTTCACGGGGGACCAATACTTTCCCCCATCGTCCGTCATGAAGAACAGAATCTCCCGTTTCTTCTCCTTCCGATTCATCTTCATACCCGTGACGAATCCTTTGTCTTCATCGAAAAAATGCATATTGTAATACAGAACCTGCCACCCCTCTTGATTCCCCTCCGATACATGAGCATTGTGTAAGATTCGACCCGGTACGTCCGGACTCACATCCATCCAGGACCTGCCACCATCCGTTGTTTTGTAGACGGTTCCGTATTCACCGCAGATCCAGCCGTTGTTCTTGTCGGTAAACTGAATATGCTCAAAATACAGAGAATCCAATTGCGCCTGGATGTGCCAACGCTGTCCTCCGTCGCAGGTGTGTATGACAGAGCCCGTACCGTACGTATAGGCCCAGCCCAACGAGTCATTCAGAAAAAAAACATCGTGGAGACCGTCATGGATGGGCGAGGACACCCGTTGCCACCCGTCTTGGCCAAAGGCCCACATACTGACAAATGTGAATAAAACAAAGATAACTCGAACCATCGAAGGATTCCAAATGTTTACTCTTGCCGTACGATATTCCTTTCGGTTCATTTAACCATCCTCCTAAAAATGGTCTGCTCCTCAAAATAATGTACGGCCAATATACGAATAAATCGGTGAAAAATCGTCCCAATAATTCTATTCGTACTATTTAGGACGAAGGATACTCAAATAAGTATGAAACAATTTTCGTGCTGATGGAATAACGATGGCACTCGGTGTTACATTCCCCAAGAAATATATTGACAAATCCATAAAAAGTCGCTACAATATACGATGATGGTTTCCTAAAAACCGATCGATTGCGTATCAAATCAACCGGATGGAGCATGAGCGCGTTTCTCAAGAATCTTCAGATCAGCCTGAAGTTCAAGTTTGCTTTCTTCGTCGTCCTCCTGGTCATCATCATGATGGGTACGGTGACTCATATCTTCACGATTCGTGAGATCACACTTCGAAAGGAACAGGTCAAGTTGCGAATGGAGCGGTTGGCCAATAACATCGCCACCATACGATCCGTGGAAACCCAAGATTGGAATGTTTATCAAACCTACATCGACAATCAATTGAGACTCAATCCCGACATCGTCTACATTGCCATTTTTGACGAGAATGGCGAACTGAAAGTCCATGCTCTGAACACCCAATGGCTCGATTTAGACACCACGCGTACCCTGGATGCGTGGGAACAAGCCAGTATCGTCTGGAGGCTCGATCATCGTCACATCGCCGACGAAAGCCAGAAAGACCTCGAAGCCAAATCGGTGAATATCATCATCGGCCAGCAGAGCGTGGGAGCTGTCCATGTCGGATTCTCCCTCATCGATCTGAACGACGCGTTAAGAAACAATCTCTATCGCAATTTAAACTTAGCGCTGATTTTCATCATCCTGGCCATCGCTGTTTCCCTTTTTATGAGCCAGCGAATCGTCAAACCATTGGGGAAGCTGACCAAAGCCATGGCCAAAATTTCTGAGGGCGATCTGGAACAGGAGATCCATATTACCTCCAGGGATGAGATCGGCAGAATGGCCGATACATTCAATTTTATGACCAAAGGCCTGAATGAAAAAAAATCCATCGAGGAGCTTGCCCGGGACCTGAGCCTTACCATAACACTCGACAAAACCGCACAGTTGATTACGGAGCGCATCACCGTTGCTTTGAACGCCGATGGAGGAATGCTCCTGTTAAAGGAGAACGGAGCATTCCGTACCATCAGTGCTTATCCATCTTCTTTTCAGCCTGACATGAATCTCCTCTATGAGCCAGCCCTCGAAGCTCATTTTCTGAAATCATCGCAGCCGATCTCACTAAAGCAACTGACAAACCGGCCCGAACTCTCCGGCTCTTTCAAATCCCTCTGGCAAAAGTTCAACGAGTGCCTCGTCGTTCCCATGATCGTCAAAGAAAAGCTCATCGGACTTTTTCTGCTGGGTGCAAAAAAATCACAAGCACCTTACAAGGAGGATGAGAAGCATTTCCTCAAAACACTGATCGGGCAGGGCAGTTTTGCCATCGAGAACGCGTTATTGATCGAAGAGCTGACCGGGAAAGAACGCCTGAAACGCGAGCTGGAGATTGCCCGTGCGGTACAGCAAAGCCTCCTCCCTCCCAGTAATCCCCGTATCTCGGGCTTGGATATCGACGGTATCTGCATCCCCACCAGCGAGGTCGGAGGGGATTACTACGACTATTTCTCCATAAACAACCGTATGATAGGTATCGCCATCGCCGACGTGACGGGCAAGGGTACTTCGGCCGCTTTTTATATGGCCGTTGTCAAAGGCATGATGCTTTCCCTGGCACCACTCTTCACCTCACCCAAGAAGCTGCTCACCGAACTCAACCGCCGCCTCTTCGGTGTTATGGATCGCAGTATGTTTGTGACGATGAATTATGCCGTTATCGATGTAGAAAAAAGTGTTTTGCTACTGGCCCGGGCAGGACACAACGCACTCCTGATGCGGAATACCGAAACATCGGATACTGAATGTTTCATACCCCCGGGCATCGGCATCGGACTGGAACAAGGAGAACAGTTCGAGAAGAATATATCCGAGCAGCGCATTTTCTATAAACCGGGAGATGTGTTGCTTCTCTACACGGATGGAATTTCCGAGGCCATGAACAATCAGAGAGAACAGTATGGGGAACATCGATTGATCGATTTGATGAATCAACTCGATGAACAAGACGCGCGGGCCATACGTGAACACATCCTACAGACGATAAACGATTTTATTCAGGACGCTCCCCAGCATGACGACATCACCATGGTCATCATAAAGGCCCTGCCTTAAGAGAATTGAACGATGATCACGAGTAAAACCTTCACTGTCTGCCTTATACGGCTCCTCAGTAGGACTTGTTGGATATACACGGGTAGTAAGCGAAATATCACGTATTATGATTGGACTACGACCACTCTTTACGGCAGAGGGATGATATATAATAGCTTGGAAATGGAGAAAGATCGATGAAAGTAATACACCTTCTTTTTCTCGTATTTTTTCTCAGCACCTCCTTTCTGACCTGTGGGCGCGATAATTCGAAACGTAAAATCAAACTGACCGACCAGACAACAACCCGGACGGACGAGCAGCTGACGACCACCATTCATCTGGAACCGACGATGCGGCGTGCGATTGCCGTGATGTTTTTCGAAAACAAAACAGGCGACCAAAGCCTGGAATGGCTCCAGAAGGGCCTGACGGAAATGTTCATCCGTGCCCTCGGCCAGTCGCAGCACCTGTCTGTACTGAGCACGGATCGTTTGTACGAAATCCTGGAACGACTGGGTGAAGAATCGCCCGATGCCGTGGATATGGACATGGCCGCCGTCGTCTCGCAGGAAGCCAACGTCGAAGCCCTCGTGTCGGGTAATATATCGAAGGACGGTGACTCCCTGCGGATAAACGTGACGGTCCATGAGCCCAAGAGTAATCTCCTGAAGGAGGAAAGTATCGAAGGGACGGGCCTGGAAAACATTTTCGGCATGGTGGATCACCTTACCCGACAGATCAAGGACGACCTTCAAATGGGTCTGGGTAAGGAAGAACCCAGTCGGGGCATCGCCGAACTCTCCACCCACTCATTGGAGGCTTGGCGCCATTTTACGGCCGGTGTGGATTTAAGGAATAAACTGTTCTATGCCGATGCGCTAAACCATTTTGAAAAGGCCATCGAATTGGACCCATCGTTTACATCAGCTTATCTTCAGCTGTATCCTCTCCTCATCGACCAAGGTGATAACAAAAGAATCATGGAGGTTTATCAAAAAACCCAGTATTTAAAGAACAAAGCGTCTCAACAGGAAATCTATCAAATCGATCTTTTAGGCACCTACGTAAATCGTGATTTCCGTAAAGCCATCGATATCATGCACGAATGGGTAGAGCAGTATCCCAATGATCGTGATGCGAACTACAATCTGGCCCACATGTACTACGGACTCCATAATTACGACCAAGCCATTCGCTACTATCAAAGAGTGTTGGACATCGATCCAAATTCAAAACTCGTCTACAATCAACTGGGGTATATTTATGCCAACACAGGAAATTTCTCCAGCGCTATCGAAACGTTGGAACGGTACAAAACGATGGTCCCGGATGAACCCAATCCGTACGACAGCATCGGGGAGATCTATCAATACCAAGGGGAGTATGGGAAGGCCATAAAGCATTTCAAACAGGCCTTAAACATCAACCAGAACTTCATCAATGCCTTGCTACATGTGGGTTATACCTACCTCGATCAAGGAAAATATTCCGATGCTTTGAAGACCTTCTCTGAGTACCTCGAGAAGAGCACGGACCCGGCGACCAGAGCCACGGCCCATCAATTTCTTGGTCTAACACAGTGGCGTCTGGGAAACACCGATGCGGCCATCGAACATTACCGGAATGTGTATGAAAACACAGCCAACCTCACACAGACTCCTTTGCGCGTCTACGAAATTTACCAGGAGAGAAACGACAGCGTGTCGGCGAGACAAATACTGGAGCACTTCTACAACCGAGGGAAAAATTACATTGAAACCAACAGTGATCATATCTTTTCCCTGGCCTATCTGAGCCTGTGGTACGATCTTAATGTCGAGGAAACGATACGCATTCTGGAACAATGGATATTGACGAACGAAGACCAGAGACAATACGTGATGATGGGCCATTTAATGCTTTCCCTTTTGTACATGAAAACACTGCGCCGCGAGGCACTGAACAGGGTCATGAATCAATTTTCTCAGGATTACTACCAAGATTTCTTGTATCTTCTCAGGGAGGCCCGGAATCTCAGCTATAGCAACGTCTGGAAATTTTACATGCTATTCAACGACTATGCTTACAGACACCCGGTAGAAGGCATTGAAGGGTACAAACGGTTCATACAGATGTGCGAAGAGAATTATTTGAGCATGCCTGCCATGGTTTTCCGGTTGCTCCTCTCGGATGTATACCTGCATGCAGGTAACAAAGAGAAGGCCCGGGAACAACTCACTATCGCAGGTGTACCTAAAGAAGACGAATGGATGGTTATCGGTTCCTTCGACAACAAGGATGGTTTCAATAAAAGATTTCCCCCAGAGAAAAAAATGAACATTGGGAAAAAATACAAGCATCAAAAACGCATCCTTCAATGGCAGCGTTACGATGACGCCATCCAGGAAGGGTATATCAATTTCAGACAGGTCTTCACGCCTTCGAACTGGTCTGTCGCTTACGGATTGATCTATGTAAACAGCCCCGATGAAAAGGACGTCCAGATACGAATAGGATCCAACGAGGCCGTAAAGCTCTGGTTGAATGAGAAGCTGGTGTGGAAATTCAACCTTACCAGGGATGCCATTTTTGACGACGATATAACTGCTGTGACACTGAATCCGGGGCTGAACAAGGTATTGATCAAAGTCTGCAATCGCGTGGACGACTGGGGATTCTATTTCCGCATCACCGATTCTCAGGGAAAGGGTCTGCCTGACATCCGTTTCGTCTCGGCCGAGGCTGTTGAATGATTCAACCCCACGACTTCAGCCCCTGAGCGAGACAGACACATGAGCTTGCTTAGACTTCGGTAATCGATAAAAAGCCTGATCTCAGATTCCTTAAAATCCTTTAGTGGATGGACATTCCCCATGCGATGATACCGTATGTTCATCCTGGGCCCACCCTTTTTTAATCGTCAGCATCCCTTTTTTCACACCATATACAAGCCAAATCTGGTATATTTTTTGTAATGTGTAAAAAAGGTCGAAAATACGAGAAAAGCATTTCAATCTGCACGTTTTGGAGCCGTGAAGCATGCTTTTTTTACCCATTCGAAGTGAAAAGGACACGAACAAGATTCCCAATCTGACGATTGCGTTGATTGCCCTCAACCTCGTCATATGGATTTTCACGAATCGGATTGTATCCTCGGAATACAAAAAAATCAGTGAGATTCATGAGCAACTCATGATGATCGAGTTCGATTACATTCAAACGGCTCTAAGGGAATATCCCGATTTATTCAAAACTCCAGATCCCATGGAAATCCATAAAAAATTCCTGGAAGGAAACATTATACCCCGTGACAGCGACGTCTACCAAGAATGGCTTAGTCTGTACACCCGATTCCACCGATTGGCCAATAACACGTTTTTTCACCGTTGGGGCTTCATACCCGCCCAATTGAACTTCCTGAAATTACTGTTTTCCATGTTCCTCCACGGCGGCTTTTTCCACGTGTTCGGGAATATGCTCTATCTATGGATCGTGGGCTGCAACATGGAAGACGATTGGGGATGGCCCCGATTTCTCGGACTGTATCTCGTGTCCGGTATAGTCGCCGGATTGTTCCATACGGTTTTTACACCCAGAATGACGACGCCATGCATCGGTGCCTCGGGAGCCGTGGCAGGCATCATGGGCGCTTTCTTGATCCAGCATTTTAAAACCAAGATTCGATTCTTCTACTTCTTCCTGTTCTTCCTCAGGCCAATCTGGGGCACATTAAAGATCTGGGCCGGCATCGTGCTTCCGTTCTGGTTTCTCCAGGAATTGATGTTTGCAAATAGTGGTCTACAATCCGGAACGGCCCATTGGGCACACGTGGGAGGGTTCATATTCGGTGCGGTAGCGGTCACGCTTACGAAGTATTTATCGCCTTCAAAACCGGCAACAGAAGAAAATACCGAGTCCCTCGATTCCTCAACACCATCCTGGACGTTCGGTAATGGTGGCGTTCATGAATCCGCTATACCGACAAGCGAAGAAGAGACAGAAGAAGTCTTGTTGATCAACAAACTCAACGAAGCCATCCGTCATGATCCGGAAAATTATAAAGCTCAGGTTCAATTATCTCGTATCATCTACAAAAACGGCCATTCCAGGGATGCAGCCATTTCTTACGGGCTCGCACTGGATACGGCATGCAATTTAGAGAAAAAAGAAACAGCCCTTGGGATTTATAAAGAAATAAAGCAGTGCAATCTACTCGAAAGGCTGCCCGATTATAATCTGTTTAAGATAGCAGATTTGTTGAAGGAAGCTGGAAAGTACAAGGAAGCCGTCACCACATACGGTTCCTACATCAAATGGTACCCCCAAGGCTTAATGCGGGCTAGTGCGGCGTACAATGCTTACCTGATACTGAAAAATAGCTTGAATAATGAAGAACTCGCCGGTAGGGCCTTATCGTTCTTAAAACGGGAATACCCTGACTTTTCACTTCCCGCTTGATAGGGCGCGTCATTTTTTCCCACTCTCATTCTTTCCGAACGATCCATCGCTGGACTGTTTATGAAGGTCGGATAACTCGGTCTGAGTAGAACAGTTCCCTCTTACGGCCCGAAATAGTGTCCCTTCATCCTTTCGTGATTGGGCAGGTCTGCCAGCCGGTGATCGCCGCTGAGATACCGAACGATTTCTTGGAACGCAGCTTGAAGCGCTTCGTAATCCTTATGTGGACAGGTTACCGAAAAGCTGTATCGTCGCTCCTTGCCCTGGTAGGCGATCACACGGTACGTACCCATGATGTCTCGATCCAGGCTCAGCTCAAACTCGCGGCACCCAAAACAGAGTATGCGCCTGCCCAACCCGATATCTTCATCGGCCTCGATTTTTCGGATCGCCTCGATTTGAGCTTCTATATTCACCGGTGGCCATTCGTGCTCTTTACGCTTTTTTTGTCGGGAACGTTTCCGAATGCGTTGTAGGAATGTCTTCACATGATACCTTTCTATATTATATTACCCTCAGGATACAACAGGATAAGGGAAAATAAGACCCATTCCATTCATAACCCGATCCCCCACCGGAAGACCGACCAACAGCAGGTTCCGCACAGCACTTAAACAGGAACCATGGTGGCGTGGTGGCGACACAGGCCGAGAGTTCCGAATAGAGCAACCTCATCTGAGCTCATCCGACGACTCTGTATGATCCGGGCTGATATGCTATCTCCCTGGATGATGGTATTCCCAATCGGATTATTCTTTCAAGTAAAACGATTCCGGAATCGGATTTCCCTGAACGGGCACCTCATTCACGATGGAGACGATACGCCAGTGCGCATCCTTCTTCATCAGTTGAAAACTATCCACACCCCGCTGCGGTGGCATGGGACTGTCGGGAACGCTGGCCTCGTACACGACGAAAACGTGGGCAAAATTCCCGAAAACCGTAGGTTTAAGGGAGAGTATCTTTTCCTTGAATCCTGTTTTGTCCAGTTCGTACCGCTCTATATCTCTGACAAACAGGTCGACAAACCCTTGTGTATCCATGATTTTCATGCTGTCAACACTCGTCCGCAACACGATTATAGCCTCGTCCACGAACAGAGACTTTACCCTCTCCCAATCGGGTGCTATACCCGCCTCAAAAGAAACGAGCTTGTATATTTCGGTGACAACGGTTTCAGGATGATGAAAAATGCTCTCATCCTGTGAACCTTGTCCAACGGTAGGAATAAAAAGGATGAAAATCAGAAGGATCACAGACATGCTTTTAAAGACGGTCTTCACGGCTGCCATCATACGACTCCTCCTTCATAACCATTCTGTCCATCGAACGTCTGCCTTGTGAATAGTACATATTTGGCGAATAACATGCAAGTGCTTTCTGGCGAGTGAAATCTGCGACATAATGCGAGGACGGGTCGGACTTTAGGAATAGTAGATCGATTATCGGAAAATGGAATATCATTCCTGGTTTGCTTCTGTCGTTTGATAAGAAATCTTCACACCGCCGGCTCCCATGATGATCTCCCGTACATCGTGGACAACGCCCATGGGTAGTCCCTTCGACGTGAGAATGACGATTTCGGTATTCTCATCGATACCCACGTTTTTCAGTTTCAAGTAGAGATCCCATATCTCCAGCGTATCCTGTTTCACTTGAACCAACCTGTTCTCCAGGATATGCACCGTGAGGTCGTCGACACGGGATAGTCGTTTTAAAATGGCGATGCCCAGGACGGCTACCAGAACAACCAGATAAACGATGGCGCGCACATTTTTCGAACGCATCAGCCTCACCGTAAATACGTAAGGCGGGTGATTACCCCGCCTTACACACGTGAATCCAATGGAAACGTTCTTTCATCATGCAACGATATCAGAATAAACATCCGCCTTAAAAGAAACTGCTTATAAAGATGGCCAGGATGATAATCGGTGCGATAAACCGAATGGCTACAGACCACAGAGAAGCTGCCCTAAAATCCGGGGCGCCCAGTTGTATCTCTTTTATGGCGTTGGTCGTCTTCCAGGCATAGGCTACAAAAAGAGCAATACAGAAGGCCCCGATACTCAGAGAAAAATTACCCCAGATTTTATCGAATAGTCCCAGGAATCCGACATGGACGAGAGGCAGCTTCGATAAGAAGCCCACACTGCCGTTGGAAAGAGCTGAAGGTACACCAATCAGAAAGGCGATGACTCCGATGATATAGACCGCTTTCTTGCGATCCCAGTTTTTCTCATCGATGAAATAAGCCACGGGCACTTCCAAGATAGAAATGGTAGACGTCAACGCGGCGATAGATAATAGAAGGAAGAACAGCGCCCCGAATATCATGCCGCCGGGCATTTTGGCAAAGAGTACCGGAAGCGTAATATACATCACGCCGGAACCCGCTGCCGGATTCATGCCCTGTGAAAAAATGGCTGGAAAAATGATAAATCCGGCCATGATGGCGATGAATGTGTCGAAGAAAGCGATCCATCCGGCAGAAACGGGTATGTTTTCCTTCTTAGCGACGTATGAACCGTATGTAATCATCGTGCCCATGCCCAGACTTAGACTGAAGAAGGCCTGCCCCATGGCTGCTATGACGAGTTTGGGTCTCAGAGCTTTCAAGTCGGGTTTCAGGTAGAACTCCACGCCCTTGGAAGCCCCTTTTAGTGTCAGAGAGCGTATCAACAGCAGGACGAGGAGAACCAGAAGAATGGGCATCAGGATTTTTGAGAATTTTTCGATTCCCCCTGACACGCCCCGAGATACCACATAAACTGTTAATGCGATAAAAAGGGCGAAGAGACTTATCTGAAGCAGGGGATCCGCCGTAAAATTTTGGTAGATTTCAACAGCCGTTTCGCTGGTGACGCCTCTGAATTTTCCCAGAACCGTATTCACAAAATACCCCACGGTCCAACCGGCGATCACAGCGTAGTACGAAAGGATCATGAAGCCTGTGGTCACACCCAGAAAGCCGACCCATTTCCATGCACTGCCCGGCTTGATCGCATTAAAAGCACCCACTGGATTCTTACCCGTGTGGCGGCCCAGTGTGACCTCACCCATCAGGACTGGTAAAGCGATCACCACGATGGAAATGAGGTATACTAAAACGAAAAGTCCACCGCCGTTCTCCCCCACCGTGTACGGAAACCGCCACAGATTACCCAGCCCGACTGCCGATCCTGCTGCTGCCAAAATAAAACCAACGCGGCTGAAACTACCCCGATCCTTTTCCATACTCGTATCTACCTCTTATCGTTTATTTAAACCTTTTATGCTCCCGGGAAAAATAATCTTTTGTAAATTCCACCAGTTTCGGAGAAAGCAGGAGTACAGCAATGAGGTTGGGCACACACATCGAACCCAAAGCCATATCGCCGTAGGCCCAGACAGTTTCCAGAGCCAGCATCGCCCCCATGAATGTGAAAAAGATATAAACCATCCGATACAACGTAACGTATTTGATCCCGAATAAATATTCAACGCTTCGATCCCCGTAATACGACCACGAGATGATCGTGGAAAAACCGAACAGAAAAACACAGATGGTAACGATATAATTACCCAATTTCCCAAACCTACCAAATCCTACACTGAAGGCCCACGCGGTGAGTGCGGAACTATGCTGCAGGCTCCTGCCGTGAATATCTACTCGAAGCGCTTCTCCGCTACCATCCGTGATGGACAATCCATCCTTTACGAACAATCCGGTATAAGGTTTGCCCTCCCGATAAAGTAATGCGTCATCGATGAATCCGTCATTTACGACAAACAATACGCCTTCTGCTTTACCGTCTTTTACCTGTGCCGTCCCAGAGAATAGTTCCGGTAAGAGATCGGAATCATGAAGAGCGTCGTCTGTTATTTCGCGTCCCGGATCGACGTAAAGTTCCACCTTGTTAGAATCCAGATATCGAACCTCATCCTTTTTCTCATCCCATACACCGGTTATGATGATAACAAGGCCGGTAAGCGTACAGATTATCAAAGTATCGACGAAAGGCTCCACCATAGCCACAATACCCTGGCGAATCGGTTCCTTGGTCTTGGCCGCGGCATGGGCGATGGGCGCACTTCCCTGACCCGCCTCATTGGAGAACAGGGCGCGCTTGATCCCCCAGAGCATCGTCAGATGCCACACACCGGCCGCCGTGCCTCCGAAAGCTGCTTTGGGCTTCATCGCTTCCGTGACTATGGAAACAAACACTCCGGGAAGTTGGGGTAGACGGCTGAAAAGAACAAACAACGCACCCAATATATACAGAATCGCCATGGAGGGCATCAACCGGGCCGCAACTGCTCCGATACGCCTGATTCCCCCCAGGATGACGAGCGCCACAAGACTGGCCAGGGTCAAACCCACCAGCCAGTCGGGCGCTCCGAAATCCGCCGCCGCACTCACGGCCACTGTATTGGATTGATTCATATTCCCAGTGCCGAAGGATCCGACGACCGTCAGACAAGCGAATAACACGGCCATCCATTTCCATCGCTTGCCCAAGCCCCGTTCAATGTAGTACATGGGACCACCCGAGGCGTTCCCCTTCTCGTCAAAGGTTCGGTATTTTAGGGCGAGTGTACACTCGGCGTACTTGAGAGTCATCCCGAAAATCCCTGACATCCACATCCAAAAAATCGTCCCCGGGCCGCCGTAGTGAATGGCCGTGGCGACTCCGGCGATGTTGCCAATGCCCACCGTAGCCGACAAGGCTGTTGTCAATGCCTGAAAGTGATTGATATCTCCGGCGTCCTCCGGATTGTCGTAACGGCCCCGAATGACATTGATGGCGTGACCAAATCTCCGCACATTAATCCATCGCATCCGAAACGTGATGAAGATACCCGATCCCAGCAGCAGAGCAACCAACCATGGAAAAATTTCGGGTGATTCCCAGATATACTTATTGGCAGTATCAACAATTGATGTTAGAATCGATTCCAACATTTTTCATTTCCTCAACATCTATATTCAGGTCTCGCGAAGGCTCTGCCTCTGCGAAAGATTAAAACAGGTTAAAGATCCTCAGTTCATTCCAATCCACACCATTTGTATAATAGTTACAACTGCTGTATTGATATTCCTGATTGTTACAGCGATAAACTAAAGTGGTCTCTGTAACAATCTCTTTTGCTTGAGGAAACCACTCCGCTAATTTTCCACAACTATTGCATAAACGTATATGCACCATGTAGTCTTAAAGAAGGCGTATTTTTCCCTTTAAAAAATATTCCCCCAGGTAGATCCTTTTGGCCATTTCCGCCAACTCCGTGCTGCTGCACAGTTGGTTGTTACCTATGATTCCAAAAGAAAGTATCTCGGTCAGATTGTTAATGTAATGTGTGCTATTTATTTTTTTAGTTTAATTAATCCCCAAAAAATGCCACCAAAAAGAACAACGAAAATAACGATTCCCATTACGGTTGCCAATGCACTCATAATAAAATTCCTAACTTACTTTTTTAATGTTTTCTTTTTTGTTTCTACCAAAAACAAAGGTAAAAAATGCAATAACAATGGATATCATAAGAGTAACGACAGGTGTTAGTTTGCTTGAGGAATTGTAAAATTGATAGAATCCCAAAACAAATCCGACATAAGAAATAAACCAGCCCAAAAACCTGAGGAGTTTATTTTTCATCGAACGGAAATTGTTTTTATTTTGTATTGCTATTGCTAAATACATCAAACTTATCAACAAGAACCAACCACCGACCATCAGAAACCAGATAGGATAGCTCTCGTACGGAGAGTTAATCTCTTGTACCACACTCGTTATGATAGTTATTAGTAAAACAATTGGTGTAATGTATTTCACAGAAATGATCCATAGTTTTCCAAACTTTATTTTCGAAGTGGAATCAATATCGCTTGCTACTTTCCGGACATCGAAGAACCAGCCGATGAGAATTGCCTCTAATAACCCGACAATTACCAAGCCCCAGTTCATCCAATGGTCTACAACATCTAACCAGTAATACCCGGCTTTTGATGTGTACAACAGACCAGCTAAAAATCCAACTAGACAAACCCAGAAACAAGCTTTTTCTCTGTTAATCTTGAACGAATCCCTTAATCCTGTCACAAATGTTTCTACGAATGAGAAAGCAGAATCAATACCCAGCGTAAACAACATTAAGAAAAACATTATTCCGAAAAGAGATTGTGTAATAATACCGCCTGGTAATGTTCCAATTGCAGTTGGATATACAACAAAAGCTAAACCCGGACCAGCATCTATCACTTCATTTATCGGTTGATTAGTCTGAAATGCAAGATATCCTAATACAGAAAAAACAGCAAATCCGGCGAAAAAAGAAGTAGCACAATTTGCATATGAGACCAGCCATGCATTTGTGTTGATATCTGATTTCTTAGGTAAATAAGAAGCATAAGCAATCATGACACCGAATCCGAGTGAAAGTGTAAAAAATATTTGGCCGTAGGCCCCAAGCCAAACATTAGGATTTAATAGTTGGGAAAAATCGGGTTTGAGGTAGAAATCCAGTCCAGTACCAGCTCCTTTCAAGGTAATACCACGAATAATGAGTATCAGTAACAACGCCCAGGGTAGTCCAACAGTCCAGTTCACGACTTTACCAACGACTTTAATACCCTTGAAAATAATCAGGAAGATTATTAACCAGGTTAAAAGATTGGCAATCACCAGTGGCAGTTGAATGCCCCCCAGTGTCCCGATTCCCTCCGAAATACCCAGTATTTTGTTGTAGAAAAAATTACTTTCGTTGCCTACCCATTTTACTCCTATCGAATGGAATAGGTAATTTACTGCCCATGCCATGATCACCGCATAGTAAATAGTGATCATTATGGTTGTCCCGATTGCAAACCATCCAATATAATTTGTATTTTTATGAACAAAATCATACGCTTCTGTCGGTCCTTTCTGGTAACGGTTTCCAAGATAGAATTCAAGTGCAACTAAAGGAATGCCCGTAGTAATTAGCGCAATCATGTAAGGAATAAAAAATGCCCCCCCTCCGTTGGAGTATGCCATGTAAGGAAATCTCCAAACATTTCCGAGACCGATAGCCGAACCTATTGCGGCCATTATAAAAGCTGATCTCTTATCCCATCTTTCTCGAGCCATACAAGCACCTCCTTTTAATGATAAAGGGTAAAGGGAAGTCATTCCTGAAATTTTTTATCAGGAATCCGTCAGGTTAGTTGAACGTCTTACCAAAAAGATGGCTGCATAAATAATTCATCCCACAGCTTCCAGGATACCATCAGGTCTAATTTTAATAAGCGTGAACATGAAACTTATTGTTATATTGAATCCAGGAAGGCCTAAGCTTCCTCGTTCTTTTGCTATAGAGTTGTTCCTTTTTTATTGATACATTTTGTATTCCCTTGATAGAGAGGTCAGTATAAATCCTACTACTCAGTCCGGTGCATTTAAATCGCTGGCTGCACTAACTGCCACGGTATTGGACTGGTTCATGCATCCGATACCAAAAGAACTGATTACGAACAAGCCAGCAATGTTCCCGACACCCACCGTCGCAGAAAGTGCGGTGGTTAGAGTTTGAAAATGATTGATATCCCCCGCATCTTTTGGATTATCATAACGGCCACGAATGACATCTACTGCATGTTTAAAATGTCGAATATTCACCCAGCCCATATGGAATGTGATAAAGATGCCGGTTCCTAAAAGCAAAACCACTAGCCAGGATAAATCAGTCGGTGATTCCCAAATGTAACGGTTTGCTGTGTCAACGATGGTTTTAAAAATCGTTTCGAACATCTCTCTACTTCGTTTTAGGGTATTGCCGATTCATTCCGAAATCACAGCTTATTTTTTATTCATCTTCTTTTTCCCCCGCCTGGCAATAGCAATACAGAGGCCCAGTCCTCCATAGAGGACAATACACCCAAACACCAACATAATCCAAGCTGAAACAGGCATCTGTGGCTCCTTTCTGTTAGTCGAGTTGACGACCGGGTTTTCGCCATAGAATATACCCTAGCACCAGGAAAATGATAAGCGTTCCCCAGCCTCCCAGCAGCGTTGCCCACCGTGGATAACCGGCGTATGTTTGTGTGATTTCTGTATGCAGATTAATAATGAGAATGATGAATAACGCACCAGGCGTAATATACCTTAAGGATACAATCCACCAGTTACCCAAGCGGATTTCGGAGATACTATTCAGATATGTCCTAAATCCTTGTACGTTGTAGAGGTAACCGACCGCAACACATTGCATCAATCCGGCCACGACAAGACCAAAGTCACAGATATATTTATCTACGATATCAAACCAATAAAAACCACCCTTTGTCGTGAAAATCAAAGAGATGGGAAAGGCCACAAGAACAAATCCCAGCGCCAACTTTCCTATCGGAATACCCCATTTATCATGGAATCCTGTGGTAAACGCTTCTTGCAGGGCGAATGCAGAGTCGATTCCCAGGGTCAACAAGGTTACGAAAAAGATGACCCCGATGGCAGCGTTCAGTGCAGGAAGCTGACTAATCGCAGTTGGGTAGGCTACGAAGGCCAATCCTGTTCCGCTTGCAGTGACATCTGGAATGGGTAGTCCTTGGACCTGAGCAAGGTAACCGAGCATAGAGAATACGGCAAAACCTGCCAAGAAACTTGTTCCGCAATTGGCCAGCCCAGTGATCAAGGCACTATTAGTGATCTCTGCCTTACGTCCCAAAAAAGAGCCGTAGGCAATCATGATACCCGATGCCAAGCTTAGCGTAAAAAAGATCTGGCCATAAGCACGCAGCCAGATACCAGGATTGGCCAGCATGGAGAAGTCCGGTGTCAGATAATAACGAATCCCTTCCATCGCGCCTGGCAATGTTAGGCCCCTAATTAAGAGGATGACGAGAAGAAGAACGGGCAGAGGAACAGTGATAAGAACCACCTTGCTCACGCTTCGAACGCCTTTACGCAAAACCAAATAAATCAAAGCCCAAGTAACCGCCATTCCTACGACAATATACCAAACTGGAGCACCTAATTCGCCCGGCCCTCCCGAGCGTTGTAGTACATTCTGGATAAAGAACTGTTCGGCCTGATCTCCCCAGGAGAGCTTGAAGGAATGCCACAGATAAACCCATGACCATGCCAAGATCGTCGAGTAGTAGATAACGATGCCGGCACTCAAACCGGCGGCCCACCAGCCAAACCACTGCAATCCCTTACGAATAGAACCAAAAGCCAGTGGTGCTCCCTTCCTGAGGCGTTGCCCGAGTCCCATCTCAAGAATAAGCATCGGGATACCTGCAGTGAAAAGAGCCGTAAAATAAGGAATCAGGAATGCCCCTCCCCCGCTCTGATAGGCAACATAGGGAAACCGCCACACATTCCCCAATCCCACGGCCGAACCGATCGCAGCCATGATAAACGATGTCCGACTCTGCCACTGATCGCGCGAATCCGTCACACTTACCTCCTCTATAAAATTATGTCAAAACAGAATGTTTTGGATTAGTGATCCCCAGTTGCCTAGCACTCAAAAAAAGAAGGGGAAAGATTTAACCTTTCCCCCTGAAGAAGCGTAGTGGAGACGGTGGGAATCGAACCCACGTCCGAAAGCACGATCCTGAAGACCCCTACGTGCGTAGTCTGTCTTTCTTTGTCACCTCGAGTGCCCGGCAGACAGGGATCCTCTCGGTTAAGCCTGATTGTATTTCGCCGGCCTCCCCCAGGCATGAAGACCGACTAACCTGTCTTTATCGACGCTCCACGGAAACCTCGACAGGTAAAAATTCCCGGGAACGGACCGCCTAATTAGGCAGCCAAAGCATACGAATAATCGTTGCCGTTTAATTAGGTTCCCAGAGGTTTAGCCAGGATCCAGGACCTGAGCACGCGCTCTTCAGCTTCACTGCTCCCGTCGAATCCAATTCGTCCCCAAAATCAAAGAACTCAATAGATAATAAAAAAAAGTACAAAATAATTTTTTGAATGTCAATCGGAAAATCGACACCAATTAAATAAGGAAATGCGGTGGGTTGATTACTCAAGGCGGAATGTATGTACCGTATCGTAATTTCTTCCCACGGCGGTATGAGCGCGCTTCGCGGTTATCTCATAGACCATCGACCAGATGGTGCTTTCCGGCTGCGAAACTCGCTGGAGTACATCCATGGCCCCCTCGATCGTGAGACTGCCCTGCACGCTTTGAAGTGTGTCGTACGCCGTGCGGTATCTCCAACAATCGACTCGCTCGGGAGCGTCCGATCCGTGGATAATAAAATTCGTGGATACCTGCCAGGGCTCATCGTTTGGCATGACAATCATTTCACCGTTCACAAATTCAACGATTACCGAACGCCCCGATGTATCGGCGATGAGATAATGAATGGGCGGTTCCAGCATTCGGATGTTGTACTGCCGAATCAGAGAGAGGGCATGATCCACATTCTCTGCATGGTCCAGGACCAAACGAATGAGCTGAATTTCATCAATGGTGATATTGTCAGGGTTTTCTGGAGGTTCTGCATGGGATATGGCCATCATACCGATGGCAACGCCTTTTTCATTGATCCCGTCAAAAGGAATCCAGGGAGCATTTAGCAGGTTGGTCTTATCGTTCGCAGTCTCCGGTAATCGGTCCCGATGGAATCCCAGGTATTCCATATCGACCATCGATACCGAAGCAAACCCTCCGGGCGGACGTGTGAATAAAAACAAGGGGATGCAATCGTGCCAGTCGAAATTTCTGCCAAAGATTGGCTCTCTCCCGTCACCCATGGCCACAAAGCACGTGCATCCCCATTGTTCTCTATCGACACCCTGATGTGAAACCGCGGTTTCCGCTTCCTGGATTCCCGTTTCGAGATACTCGTCAAAACCGTAATCGCCGTAGTACGTCATCATATATAACGGATAATCGTCAACACGCCGTAGGCTGGATAACGACAGGCTGTCGAGTTCTTCCCTCGTATATTGGGAAATGTCGATCTCTGCTCCCGGGCCGGCGGAGTCCTCCTTGCAATTGACGGTTAAAAGGACTGAAATGAGGCAAAGAGGCGCCAATATTCGGAATAGGTATGCAGCCTTCATCTTAATATACTCCTGGTTTATGGATAAGCTGAATATTTTAGTTAAGGATGACATGCATCATCGACGGTATATCATGATTCCTATTTTTATCATACGAAGTAGGAATCTGGAACGTCTGCCTGTCGTTCCAAACCCGTAAGTCTTTTAAGCGGGTGATACCGATACCAGATCCAGGGATTCACACTGATTCTCCGTGTACCCGAAGGCCGTCATGAACTGGATCACTTTTCGATCCATACGATCACCCATGACATCCTCACGAATTCGCTTCGTCGTGATGTAATCCACTGCCGGCGCAAACGTGCCCATCACAATCCTTGCCGTGGTATGCGTCGGAGGCCCCATAGGGCCGTCTATTGCCGCCCAGAGGGAATCGACGATACAGAGTTGCTGCCGCACAGGACTACCCCCGATAATGGCTTCATGCTGATTGATGGCAATGATGTACGGAATCCGGTAGCTTTCCCCGATATCGGAACAGCAAGGATTGAACGTACCGAAATGATTTTTCATGCACAGGGTCATGCCTCCGGCATTTGAACTGTGGCCCTTGTTGAGCGCACAATTCACGAGGATATCGACGACGCCATTGGCCATATCTGCCGTACAAGTACGTGACACATTAAAACCTTCGACCGTCAGGGAAACGATTCCATTCAAAGCACTGCTGCGGTTACTGACGACGACTCCCGAAGGCAATCCGTTGCCTACATAGGGCGTATACTTTAGGGTGCCGTTGGCATTATGACACCCGTCATAGATGACGATATTGGAAGGACTTACACCCAGTGCGATGAGAACGTTGGCTATCTTGCCAACGATGGCAATTCGATGCATGTTCTGGGTGTTGATGCAGTTGACTTTTATCGCACACTTAACTTGATCCCAGGATTTGGAATCGGGTTTGCGAAAAATAGTCTCCCAAGCCTCGGCATTGGTGCTTTTGTTGGCCAGCGTTTTGGCCATTTCGTCCAAATTTCTCTCAACCACATCTGCATCGATGGCATCGTTCTGTTGCCTGAATGACGAACCATAATTTCCGACGACCATATTGGGATCATGGCAACAGACAACACGGAGATTGTCGATGTTGGGATTCACCTGTACGCTGACAACCTCGGTCTCCGGTTCATTGGACGTCGGAGAACTGCAGCCCGTTATCAATGCCGCGATACTGGACGTCTTGAGGAATTCTCTTCTAGAAAACAGTCTCTTGCCTTCCATCACGATCTCCCGTCAAAAAAAACAAGGGGTTTTCAGCGCAGAAAGCCCGATTCAGCAATCCACGAAGATGGAGCACAACTCGACATGTACTCAATACGGCTCCGCTGTATAGGCAACCCCTGTCACCAGACCGTCGGGATGCCATCGGGTATTTTTAAAACAGACAGGAATCGTTTGGCAATCGGAATACGGCCCTCCCTCGGTCACGTCAAAATGGAGATGAGGTGCACGACTTAAACCGGTGTTTCCACTCAATCCAATAGTATCACCAGGAGCTACGATTTGCCCCACAACGACAAGAGCTCCATCCTTTGTTAAATGGATGTATCTGCCAAAGGTACTATCCGAATGTGCGACGGCCACAAGATTTTCCTTTCCGAAGCCGAAGTCTCCGTCGTTGAACCTTTCTTCTACAAAAACAATACGACCACCGCGAGCAGCTGTGACAACAGATCCAATGCTCATGTTAAAATCCACACCATAATAAAACACACCCCTGTGATACGTTCTGCCAACGTAACCCTGTAAGCATGTGTATGTTTTACCCACGGGATACGGTAAAACATAGTCCGATGATTTTTTATCAGTGCAGAGCGCTGGTTCGCGGTTCTCTTCCCCGATTTTACACGAGGAAAAGACGAAAAACAATAATAAAAATGGGATATGGATTTTAAAAACGTTCCATTGCATCTGTATAAAGCGATCTCCGATTATTCTTTAAATGCCTGAACGGGAATGATCACCTTCGTACGGCAATCCTGCGGCTTGACCTGGTTGGGATCATCCAGCCAGATTTCCACCGGTGGGCCTACGATCTTTAGATTATGTTCCTCGATATACGGGACAATGGTATTGAACGCCAATCCGATGCTTTCGTATGCACCGACATAGATCATCATGGCCACTGTATCGTACTGAAATTTCGCCTTATTCAAAGGCGGTTTAATCTCAATGTCTTCTGGGGCTTGCAATCCGAGTCCCCACACGGTATCCGCCTCCTCGCCACGAAGGAACGAGTCGAAGAAGATACCAAAAGCAGCACGTGAAAATAAAGATTGAAGATTTTGCTTGGCTGCTTCCTGGTATAGTTGACCCAGTCCTTGCGGGATTTGATCGTGGGATCCCTGAAATTCCATGTATATATAGCTGAAAGGCGTGCCTTCCCCAACTTCAACCTGCCCCATAACATGAATCGTACCGAAAAGTATAAACACAGAAAGGCAAACTATTTTTTTCATGTCTTTCTCCTTTGGTCATGATCCATAGACGATGTACAGTTTGCCTTTAATGTAAGATATGGAACATAAAAAATCGTCCTAAAACATGAAGTAGTACGATCCATAGGACCGATACTAACGGAGAGTTTTAGGGACGAACAAGGGGAGATGACAGCTACCTTCGATGTATTTTCTTAAACTCCGAGGGTGTCATGCCCGTATACGTCTTAAACGCTCGATTAAAAACCGATTTGGAATTAAAACCGACCTCCAATAGAATCTGTAATATATTCTTTTTACGGGATGAAAAATCGAGTAAACGCTGTTTGGCCTCCTCGATACGATATCGATTGATGAAATGGAAAAAATTGGAATGGAATGATTCGTTAATCACCTGGGAAAGATGCCGTGACGGCATGCACAACCTGTCGGCCAGCTCGCTCAGGGTAAGAGACGATTCCAAGTGGGGTTTGTAAAACTCCATGTAGTGAATCAGCCGCTTCAGGTACACTTTTTTTTGTTTCTCAGAAAATACGTTGTTCCTTTGTCGATTCTTAATCTCTACATCAGAAAAAAGTTGGGGATGCTTCAAACCTTCATAAACAAGGACATTGGCGAATATAAATATAAGGATTCGAAACAAAGGGTGAACGAACAACATATCGTTTATACTGGCCACCCAGAGAATGAATTCAAAAAACCGAACCGTCCAGATGATGATGAACGCCACAATCACGAAACGCAACCAAGGCAGACGCGTATATGCGTAGGACGGGTTTTCTCTCAATACGTGAGTACTATTCTTCCGGTAGATACGCAACGAAGCCATCACATAGATCAGGGCAAGCAGAGAGAACGACACACGAAACAGACATTCCTCCGTGAGACTGAAAAGCGATGTGGATAATAAGTGTCGCTTGGTCTCGGCGTCATAGACATGATACTTGAGAGTTAAGTATACACCATGCAGGATAAACGGGACGAGATGAACGGCATGTCTTATTCGGAACGTAAAATTGCGATCCAGCAGCGCAACCACATAAAAATACAGTAACGGTCCGAATAAAAAGATGAATGAAGAACCCACGTAGAATACATGGGGACATTGTACACACAAATTCACACGATAAATCCAGGTGATAAAATGGAAGATGAAGAAGGACATGGAGAGAAGGATGCCGGCTAATAAATAATGGCACAACTGCCTTCCTCTCTTCTGGAAGATTAAAAATAAGGAGACAAGAATAAACTGAAAGACAGTAATCAAACTTACGATTTCATAGAATTTCAGCATCGTTTGAAGACCGCTTCGCTTTGATAACTCTACTGAGTTCTCGCTTGGCTTCCTCAACATTAAATACGTCTGTCCTTACAGGATACCCTCTCTTTTTTACCTCTTGCATGAACTGGCACACATGGGGTAAAATCAAACCCGCCTGGTTCACAATCACGTCATCGCGAAACAAATCCGATTTCGAACCTTGGAACAAGAGTCTACCTCCACTCAGAACAAGGACATGTTCTGCCAGCCTGGCTACCAGATCCATATCGTGCGTTACAAAAACGACGGATCTTCCCTGCCGATGATACGAGCGCATGACATCCTCCACCATCTGTGCAGATCGTCGATCCAAGCCCACGGTAGGTTCATCCATGACCAAAACCTGAGGATTCATGGCAAGCACACCCGCAATGGCGACCCGCCGTTTCTCGCCACCGCTCAGGCGTAGGGGCGAGATGCTTCTGAATCGTTCAAAGGTCAAACCCACCAGCGCCATGGATTGACGGACGCGCTCCTCTACGTATTCGTCCGTAAGTCCCAGGTTCCGGGGGCCGAATGCTATATCGTCGAACACGTTTTCTTCGAAAAGCTGAAATTCTGGAAACTGGAATACCAGTCCGATTTTCTTTCTGGCCCATGCCAGGTGGGATTTGGAAGCTGAGAGATCCCTGGAATCGACAAGAATTTTACCTGCCGTCGGCTGGAGTAGGGCATTCAAATGCTGTACCAGCGTTGTTTTTCCCGAACCCGTAGCACCCACGATGGCCGTAATCAGACGCGATTCGATTTTAAAGGTTACATCGGATAAAGCAGTGCGCGCGGGTGAAAACGGAGAACGGTATTCATACGTCAGGTTTTGGACGTCGATGTTCATTAAAAATTTCTAATCCGATATGTGTATTGACGATGGACGCTTTATATGGTTCCATTCTATGTTTACTTGTTGGATCTTTTAACCCATGTAATTTGTGAGTTCAACTTTTACGGGTATGTCCAATCCCAACCGTCGAAGATCGTCTTGATGATGGAATACGTCTAGAGGAGAATCGTCATAAACGATGGTGCCCCTATCCATCACCAACAGGCGATCACACATCAGGGCCTCATCGGGAAACTGGGTTACCAACAAAATACCCTTTTTGTTTTTCACGTTATCTTCATCCAAGAACCGGAAAATATCCTGCCTCCCTTTTGGATCGAGGAGTGACGTGGGCTCGTCCAGCACGAGATAGTCGGGCTGCATCACCCAAACGGAGGCCAAGGCCAGCCTCTGCCTTTCTCCGCCCGACAGCAGATGGGGCGGTGTGTGTTGGTATTCTCCAAGACCGAACATCGTCAACATGTGTTCTACACGACTTCGCATCTCTGCCATTGGCACGCCCATGTTTTCCAACCCGAAAGCGATTTCCCGCAAGACGGTTGTCGTCACGATTTGATTGTCCGGATTCTGGAATACCATCCCTACTCGTCGTCGTATCTCATACAGATTTCCAGAATCCTTAGTATGGAGCCCATCGACTACGACACGGCCAGAAACCGGTTTTAACAATCCGTTGAGACACAGGACCAGTGTTGTTTTGCCGGAACCGTTGGCTCCCATCAGAGCCACCCGTTCTCCCGGCTTCAGCGTAAAAGAAACGCCCCGAAGAGCGAACATTCCCTCGCCTCCGGGGTATTGGAATGTCAGATCCATCACTTCGATCATAACGCTGAAACCAGTGTTTCCAAATGGTCGACGATTCGGTAGGTTGCGCCGGCATTTTCTTGCACTACCTGGGTCGCCTTTGCCTCTATCTCCTTCAATTTGTCTGCATTATTCAACAGGGAAAAGAGGTGCTGATAAAGAGCTTCTCCATCCCTTATGACAAAGCCGACTCCCCGATTCTGGAGCAGACCGGCTTCGTAGGAGTTGTGGCATCGGGGTCCGAAAAAGACAGCCTTCCCCAGGGCGGCCGGTTCCAGGACGTTATGAATCCCCGCACCAAAACCTCCTCCGACAAAGCTCAAGTCGCCCAAGGCATACAAACTGGCCAGAATACCCACGCGATCGACAATGAGCACATCACAGTCTTTTACTTTTCCTGAATCGATCTCTGAAAGAAGGCATGCCCTCAATCCTAAGCCTGAAACACGCTGTTCGATTTGAGTCACATGCTCTTCCATAGGTTCATGGGGAACGATGACATACCAAACACGTGTCACCTTTTGGGACAGACGGTCCATGGCATCCAGCAGGACGACCTCATCCGAGGGCCATGTGCTGCCCATCACGAACGTTTTCCGGTCACCCTTCAATTTCCTCAGGGACGCCACCATCTTCTCAGCCTCCTGGGCCCGGTGTATGACCTGGTCGTACCGCGTATCGCCTACAATCTCTATAGGACCGGATGCCAACCGATGGGATTCACAGATATCTTTGGTTTCCTTTGAGACTGTAAGAATCAGATCAAAACACTGGTAAAGAAACCGATAAAACGGTACAAGGAATCGGAATCGCCAACCGTGGGTTGACCGAATCGAGCCGTTGATCAAGACTGCAGGGATGCCCTTTTCCTTGAGTTGATAAAGATGATTCGGCCATAAATCGTGACGAACCATTACAGCCACATCGGGACGGATGGTATCGATGAACCGCCGTGACTGCCGCCGCGAATCGAAAGGCATGTAGCAGATGGTGTCGGCTCCGGGGAAATCATCCACATGATCGAATACGGATGGAGAGAACAAACTCACAACGACGACGCTCTGAGGAAATTTTTCCTTTATCCGTTGAATGACCGGCTTGGCTTGTTCGAATTCACCCATGGAACTGCTGTGTATCCAAAACCGCGGACCGCCTTTTTCTACAGCCTCCATCCGCCTCCTCAACTCGCCGAGAAGCTGCCGGCGGCCGCGAAGGCCCCGTCTTATTTTCTTGCTAACCACACTTCCCAGTAGAAAACCCACCCATAGGAGGGGAACACCGATGAGATTGTAGATGTAGTATCCAATGCGTGCCATGTTTAGTTCCTCTCCAGCAGGATTCTTGCAGCCCGGATGACATCACTGCTATGTATCTGTTCCATACATTGAAAATGATTCAGGGGACACCGTTCCGTGCCGTGAAATGAGCACGGCCGGCAATAAACAGGTCTCTCGACGACGATGGAGGACGTTCTATAGGGGAAAAAACCCAAATGATGCGTCGTGGGACCGAATACAGCCACCACGGGTTTACCCAACGCTGCCCCCATGTGCATCACACCTGTATCATTGGTGACGAGCAGGGTCGATGCCTCCAGAAGAGCCGCTGTTTCCTGGATAGAAAGCCTGCCTGCCAGGTTCAGCACAGGCGAGGTCATCGACCGTTCCACACGACCGCAGACCTCTCGGTCCACCTCCCCACCCACGAGAACAACATGCTTCTGCATACGGTTGAAACCATCGCCAACCTGGGCAAAATGGTCGGCCGGCCAACGCTTCGTCCAGTGCATAGCTCCTGGTGCTAGAACGATAATTTGTTCACTATCATTCATTCCCGCTTCGGCCAGGCGTGACAACACCGACTGTTTCGCATCTTCTTCCACAACAAATTCCAGACCCGACCCATCGTCCTCAATTCCCCACGACGAAACCGTTTCCAGATACCTTAGGGGAATGGGTGAGTAGCGCTCGTTCCGGTGCATACCGAAACGAACCAGGAAATACCGGCGTCCGCGCCCCAATCGATAGTGGTATTTCCGACGCGCTCCCGAGAAAGTGCGTAACAACCAACTCCGCATGTTCGACTGCAGGTCCACCACCGCATCGTAGCCCGCAGACCGTATGCGGCGTATATGCCTCCAAATCTCGGAAAAGCCCCTCTCTGGGAAGAACATCCAAACCCGGTCGATGTGGGGATTGGAATGGATAAGGGGTGCGTACTGTGCCTTGACTATAAAATCGATGGTTGCTCCAGGAAAACGTCTTTTAAGCATACGAATCAGGGGTGTGGTTAATAATACATCCCCCATCGCACTCAGACGAATGAGTAATATGCGTTTCAATCCCTTGTTCTTATGTTTTATCTTCCAAATCTCGACGCTATAAAACTTTGTACACGTACAAATTCAAACGTGTAAATCGCATTACAACCGGTTCTTGTGGAACCATAGGATGGATTCTTGAGGCTTCCAGGATGTCCGCAATTTTCAAATTCAGGCCTTCCTGTGATTCACTGACTTCATACCAGCTAATCCGTCACATGCCAAATTTCTCTTCCATCATACACCACCTTCCATCCTCAGATCCCATGTTGATCAGGGCGATTCTTCCAACCTCTTCTTAAACCAATCGACGGTAATCTTCAGTCCTTCTTCCAAGCTGACTTTAGGCTTCCAATCCAATTCCTGATTCGCCTTGGTGATATCGGGCTGACGGACTTTGGGATCGTCCTCAGGAAGGGGACGATGGACAATCTTACTCTTACTATTGGTAATCCGAAGAATCGTCTCGGTCAACTCCAGAATCGACTTCTCATCCGGGTTCCCGATATTGACCGGTTCATTTATATCGGACATCAAAAGACGACAAATGCCCTCCACCTGGTCCGACACATAACAAAAGCTCCGGGTCTGACTGCCGTCCCCGAACACAGTAATGGATTCACCACGGATTGCCTGGGGAATGAATGTGGGGATGGCCCTTCCGTCCTGGGGCCGCATCCGCGGGCCATAGGTGTTAAAAATGCGCACGATACGCGTATCCACACCATGGTATCGGTGGTATGCCATGGTCAGTGCCTCGGCAAAGCGCTTCGCCTCATCGTATACACCTCGGGGCCCCACAGGATTCACAAATCCCCAGTACGATTCGGGTTGAGGATGAATTTGAGGATCGCCATACACCTCCGAGGTCGAGGCTAAAAGAAACGTGGCCTTTTTATTCAATGCCAGACCCAGCGCCTTGTGCGTACCCAGCGAACCTACCTTCAACGTCTGGATGGGTAGTTCCAAATAATCCCTGGGGCTGGCCGGCGAGGCGAAATGAAGAATATAGTCAATGGGGCCGTCCACATAAATATAGTTCGTTACATCGTGATGGATGAAACGGAACCGCTCACCCTGGAGATGAACGATATTATCCACCGTTCCCGTGATCAGGTTGTCCATGGCAATGACATGGTGTCCCTGCTTCAGCAGATATTCACACAAATGGGAACCCAGAAAACCGGCTCCACCGGTAACCAGTGTTCGAGGCATGAACGATCTCCTCCTCTATCAATATTTTATTTGTTTACGGACGTGCTATAATGTTATCACATGTATATCATGAAACGACCAAAGAACATGAAAACAGACGGGTACGTTTCAAAGACGCCATCATTGCGCAATCCCGCTTTCAAATTCTTCAGTGAATTGCACGCGGTCTCTCAGTCCTGCGGATACGAGGGTGCCCAGGACATTCTTCTTTTGAAAGACGATTAATCCTTCCAGATCATCCCGGCGTTCAATCAACGCCATACCATACGTCGGCCCTAAGACGAATACCGCCGTCGCATACGCATCTGCCTGAACCGCGTTCTCGGCCACGATGGTCACGCTGATACAATCTTCCGCCGGGTATCCAGTCTTCGGATTCAGGATATGGTGATAACGTTTCCCATCCTGGATAAAATACCGTTCGTAATCGCCCGACGTGGCGATGCTGGACGCTTCGGTCTCCAGCACACCCATGAGTTCACCTTCATGACTCCGGGGATGCCGTATCCCGATTTTCCACTTGTCCCGATAGGGATGCTGACCAAATATCCGCAAGTCGCCGCCGGCATCGACGAGACCCGCTCGAATACCGGCTTCCCGTAAGACTCCGACGCCCCGGTCGATGACGAATCCCTTGGCGACCCCCCCCATATCGATGCGCATCCCTCTCTCGGCTAACAAAACGTTATCCGTGTCCATCAGGATGTTACGGTAATTCACCCTGGGGAGTAAGGATTGAATCTCGGATGCCTCGGGAACGCGTGGATGGTCTGCCTCAAATTGCCATGCCGATTTAATCGCGCCCACGGTGATGTCGAACGCTCCGCCGGTTGCTTCAGAGACTTCCACGGATTGTTTTAGTAGCGAGAACGTTTCCGGAAGAATAGGAACCCGACGACGGCCCGATGCCTTGTTAATACGCATCACTTCGCTAGAATCCACATAAACCGATGTTCTGGCCTCCACCTCCTCCATGATCTGGAACGCGCTGTCGATGACCGTTCCGATCTGTTCTTTGGACAATGTCTCCTCGTACACGGCAACGCGGACGACCGTATCCATCAGAAAGCGTGTCTGCTCCACCGGTTGTTTACTGCGTGGGTTCCAGCACGACAACAGGCACAGGCTGACTATTCCAAGGATGTAACCGCCACACCTCATCCCGACCTCTCCAACTCGTGCGTCACGAGTTCCTCCCAGGCCGTCCGGTACACGGATACGTTGAACGTAGCAAGGATTTCCTCCGCTTCCTTGGCGAACATCCTCGCTTTTTCGTGGGCCCGTTCGATACCATGATGCTCCTTCACGAATCGACCAATCCAATCAGCATCGGCTTTCGAATCCTTGCTGAGCTTTTGGAGAACACGTTGCTTTTCTTCCTTCGCAATGCCTTCCATGGCCAGTATGAGGGGCAGCGTCATTTTGCCGTTGGAGACATCCTGTCCGACCGGCTTGCCCATGTGTCCGGCATGCCCTGCAAAATCGAGAATATCATCACGTATCTGAAATGCCATGCCGAAAGTTTCGCCCAACTGGCAAAGCCGAATCCTCTGCTCAACACTGGCCTGAGCCACCAGTCCCCCCAACTCTGCGGCTGCCCTGAATAGTCCGGCCGTCTTACCCTGAATGATCTGAAAATATGCATCCACACTGATTTTTTTATCTGCATCCTCCAGTATCTGCCGCAGTTCCCCCCTGCCCATATCTGTTGCTACGGTGGAGATGATTCGTAAAATCCCTTCCCACGGCGCTGCGACTCCCAGGGCGAGTACCTTGGCCATCAGGTAGTCTCCCAGGAGCACGGAAACACGATTTCCCCAGATGGCGTTCATCGACCGCCTGCCACGCCTTTCCGTCGATCCATCGACCACATCATCATGAATCAGTGTGGCGGTATGGAGGAGCTCTAAAAGGACGGCGATAGGGGTACTTTTGCGATCCGGATGAGAGATAAGTCCCTGGGAGAGGAAAAAAACCATGGGGCGCAGCCGTTTACCCCTTCCTTTACTGACATGATGCAGAAGTGGCTGTAAAAACTCCGCATCGGAACGGAGATGGTCGAGGTATTCTTTCTCAAACAAATCGAGTTCGTCGGATACGGGACTCGCTATCTTCTCCAGCGTCTGGAATTCAAATACGCACATGGCATAAAAGGTAAAAAAAATGTAGTTTATTGTCAAATTAAAAGAAATAAATTAAGTCGAGAAGAAAGGGGAATTACAATGGATGGACTATTTCAAGAATGTGCGTGTATACTTGATGAAAAAAATAAGGACTGTGACTGTGTTCTCATAGCGAACAGTAGCGCCCGCACTAGAAGTCTCCATACTTCATTATACAAGCGAATGCGAGGTATGATTTCTTCGGTTTTTCACGATGTCGTTCTATGCTGAAAAAAAGCTGAAATTCTTCGATATGTTCGAAGTATAAATAATATTACTTTACATAAAATAAACTCGGCGAGAGAAATTGTCTCCCGCCGAGTCACATAGCCGGAAGTGCCCATGTCATGGTTACCTTCCATTCATCTCATCAGCATCATCTTCCGGCTCTCAACAATTCCGTCCGCCTCAATTCGCAGCACATAAATGCCCGATGCATGGTCTTTTGCATCCCATGGTATCCGGTGCAAGCCCGGGACGGCATAGCCTTCCTTTAAAACGGCTACTTCCCGCCCCAGGGCGTCATACACGGCTAATTTGATGCGACATGGTCTGGTAATCTCGTAACGAATTACCGTGGACGGGTTGAACGGGTTGGGGATATTGGGATAAAGACAGAACCTACGAGGCTTCAGGTTTGTACTCGAGATTCCGGTAAAAACACCTTCCCCTTCTCGGACAACCACATACTGATTCGACGAAACATCCTTCCTTGAATCCCTCACACCACTGGGCCAGAGGATTTCCACCGAATCGACGAGCACGGCAGTATTCAGCCCAATCTGAACATGGGAATCCACATTTGGCACGCGAACCGACCCGGCCGTCAACTCGCGTGCAACCGTCATATCGCCCGCATACACCTTGACTTTCGTACCGATGGTATTCCCACTGGCCTCACCGGCCAAGAGACGTAATCCCAGCCATTGTTCTTCTGTGTCGTTCCGGAAGAGCCGGTTTGTCGTTGGATCGTCATGCAAGGCACCGAAGAGTACATCCACATCTCCATCACCGTCGTAGTCCCCCCAGGTAGCATACGGCCCCAAAGGTTCCTCCCGTAAACTGCTCTCTTCCATCACATCAGTGAACGTGCCGTCCCAGTTATTCTTGAATAAGTGGTGTACCGGCAAGCCACGGGGATCGGGATTTCGGTCGATCACGTGGAGGTCCAGGTACCCGTCATTGTTGAAATCGACCCAGATGCCTTGCAGTGTAGCATCCCATGTTTCTTCCAATCCCGCCTGTTGAGTAACTGAAGAAAAAGTCCCATCTTTATTATTTTGAAACAAACTATTCCTCCATCCTGTACCTTCCCATCCGAAATTGGCGACAAAAAGGTCGGGATATCCATCATTATTATAATCTCCCCATGATACAGTACTCGCATTGGCAGAATCTACGACACCGACATCCCAATCAGCTGCTGTGAATGTACCATGCCCGCTATTTATGTACACATTTGACCAGTCATACAGTCCAGATACATAAAAATCCGTGTCGCCATCCAAATCGTAGTCAGCTACGGCCACTCCTCTGGGACAGATAAACCATGTATCTGCCAAAATTGCTTGTTCAGTAACCATCCGAAAATGATAATTACCTACATTCTGGAAAAGGTGCAACGTGTCGTAGGCACCTGTCGTACAAATCAAATCCAGCAGGCGGTCGCCGTTGTAATCGAACCAGGCTGCATCCAGCATTATTCCCCAGTACTCCAGTCCACTCCCTGGATTTAGGTTCACAAAACGTCCATCGCCCTGGTTTAAATACAGAGGCTTTCGTGCGTATTCTTCCACAAAGGGGATGAAGAGGTCCTTATCACCGTCGTTATCGATATCTGCCCATGCCGACGATTTAAACACATGACCCGATTCCTCGATTCCAGAACCCTTGATGGTGTTTATGAACCTCCCATCACCCAAGTTCTCGAATAAAGCGTTCTGTGCCGAAGAGCTGGTGGCGAAAACGTCCAAATCGGCATCGTTGTCATAATCCACCCATACGGCGTAACTTATGGGATACTGAAAGGAAGTCAGGTTTGCCTCCTGGGTGACATCGGTAAATATATACCTCACATCCTTCTGGCCATAAACGAGCGCGTGAAAAAAGCAGAAACAGAAAACGATAATGAAAAAAACGATGCTTCTGCAATCTCGATGGTGAATCATGCCTTTCATAGTGAGTGCCTCCTCTCTTTCGATAATCTCGGTATGGCTGTGCCGATACAGGCTTATCGCAATAAAAACATCTTTCTTACCTGCATTCCGCCCTCTGTGCATAGCTTATACAGATACACCCCACTGGCCGCATCCCGGCCCCACGCATCCCTGCCGTCCCATTCGACAGAATGGGTGCCGGCCGGCTGTACTCCATCTAAAAGCGTTCGGATTTCCTGACCGAGGACGTTGAAGACGGTTAAATTAAGCTGAGATGATTCCGGTAGGTCGAAACGGATCACCGTGGACGGGTTGAACGGGTTGGGCGTATTCTGGTACAAACAGAATGAAGAGGGGAGCGACTCGTATGGCGGTTCAACAATATGTGTATAAATCTCACCAGCGAGCGCTCTCCCCTCTTCCATTTTGTGTCCGTTTTTATCGGCCAGATACACGTTCACCCAGTCGGGACGCGGCGGAACGTCATCATTCCCAACCATTTCCGCCCACTGCTCGTCGTTCAGTCTTTGAAAATTTTCCGTAACCTTTTCATAGTAAGAGAATACGGGACCCACGTACGCCATGGGCCGATACCCGTCGGTGGGTGCATCGGATAAAAAGATACCGAGATTCACTTTACCCACTCCGGTATGCAGAACATGCCCGACTTTGTTACCTGCTTCATCTGTAGGCTGGGTATGAACATCTGCGATAAGAAAATCTTGCTCTGCTGCGTCACTTCGATCATAAAACAGGTCGGCATACCATCCTGTGAGTTTCAACTCGTCCGTGCATCCAATCCTTCCCCCGAACAACATCTGCTGTAAAAACGTTTTTTCATCGTCATTAAATCCTATACGGTCCAGTTGCTTTTGCGCCAGTGTAGAAAGCGTGTCCATCACACTCTCAAGACGATCAAAATACGCATCATCTAAAAACAGCCCCGCTTGGCGGGCAAATCTTCCGATCTGACGATAAAAGCCGGGCACGGGCTCCACGTAGCTGTGCGGAAATGAACATGTGCCACCACTGGTGTAAGATTGCTTTACGTAGAGTACATTATCATGTCGCAGTTGGGCCCATGAAGCAAGCTGGGTGTTGAGTTTTTCCTGCTGCCATGCCACCGTCTTCATGAAAAACGGTAGTCCTTGGCGATTCACTGCCGGATTGAGTGTCCGGATGGTCTGAAGCCAGCTGTTATAGAGGGTTTCATCCCAGAACGAATCGTCCCAGGCCTCCACAAGATACCGGAGTGCCGCCATTTGTATAGCATAGTGATACTTGTCTAATTCCTCTCGAAGGAGATATCCTGCATTATCATTCCCCAAGACAAACATCACATCCAGCGGGTCGGGTAACGGACGCCAGACTTTATGATTATTGTATACGATACGGTCATACACAACATTAGAAAAGATGTTTGAGTCGATGGTAAAACGTTGTCCCAGGAGCCGAAAAGAAACGGGAAACTGTCCGGGTTCCGGATTAAAGGGATCCGTAATCAGGATATTTCCCAGTATCTTCTGTGCAGATTCCTGAGAAGTGATGAGCAAGTCCTGGAACTCAGCATATTTATCGCCAAACATCAGGTAATCCGGCCGCCGCAGATTCAAATCGGCTACAATGGACTTCAGTTCCGCAGGGGTAAGATTGTCACTTTCACCGACGACAATGCAGAGCATTTCATTGATTTCCGCAACGAGTGAGCGTCCGTTGGAAAGATCGATCAGTTCATTCAGTAAAAGCGCACCCATATTCATCCGAAGGATTTCTTCTTTCATCCAGGCCGGTTCCCAGGGATTATACGGCGGTGGAGTCATCAGGAAATCAATCCGACCGAGCCACATCATGGTTCGAAAATACGCCTCAAGAGTCTTCCAACCCTCACCATCGTAATATTCCTTGGTGTAATGCCCCCTCGGATGGAACTGACTGAAATCCAGATGACGTCCTCTTTCTGAGAAAAGTGGTATTTTTACATATTGTTCGGATTTAATGGCTTTCCATACCTGATCAACAACATCGGTATCCACGAGATGTGGATCGATTCTCTCTTCCATGAGTAAGGATTTTGCAATGGTGATATACAAGTCTACATCCTCCAGAGGAGAATACAACACCGTACTATTTCCATAAGTATTCAGAATTTGAGGAAATGTGCTGTATAATCGATTTAAAAGTTCAATAAGTTTAGGCTGCAATTGCTCAATCTCCAGGTCCATAAGAATCTCTGCATACGATGCATGAAGGGCCTGGAGAATGGCATCCGTCGTGATGAAAACAGGTAGGTCTCTTTCATAGATATCGAATAAAACCCTGCCCATATAACCCCATCCCAATCGCTCTGTCACGACAAACTGATGTTTTTTGAGCATATCCAGCTCGTCGTCCGTCAATTGATAATTCGTCCGAATCTCGTCCATGTAGGCGTATTGATCCAGGTCTGCCTCGACTGCTGTCCCGGTATAATAAGAATTCGGCGGAGCATACATGGAGAGGAATTCGTGGGTCGTGAGGTTCCGGTTCTGTTCCAGAAACCGGTAATAGGCTTGTGGATCGAATTGACTCTGGGCGAAGATTTTCTCGATAAGTAAAACGATCATATAAACATACGATAGCCGTCTCATCTTACGCCTCCTTTCTTCTCCGCACTCGAATAGCCATCTCTCGTGAAAACATATCCAGTCGATACACCGTTATGTGCTTCCTATTTATAGATGCACAAGGATCACAAATTCCATAAAATTTTTTTTACTTTTCACATTTTTTTCGGCTACATCGGATACACCCGCGGATACACATGTACCCATCCCATAGGAAAGTGCCCCGGATATCCGATGATAATCATACGATGGATGACGGTATTATAATACGATTCATCCTTATGGATGGATATGAAAGGAAGAGCGATTAAATAGTGAATGGTGCGAAACGGAGGCGTATATCACCATAAAAAAAGCGGACACAGCGTCCGCCCTTGTTTACTTATAGCCCGTTGAAATAATGTCGTTTGGATGTAACTCGAAAGATCAGCCCTTTTTGAAAGCTTTTATCGCCTCTTCGGCATTTGCATACGTTTCAAAAAGCGTGATTAATTTTGTGATCATGAAAAGACTCTTCACTTTCTCGGTCACGCCGCAGAGTTTCAGATCGCCGTTGGCGTTCTTCAGGGATGTCAGACAACCCATCATCGTTCCCAGGCCTGAACTATTCATCCATTTTACGTTGGAAAGATCGATGATCACATTCTTCTTGTTCTTCTCGATGAGGTTTTTCACTTTATCATGAACAGCAATCGTCTCCGGCCCGCCCATCATATTCCCTTTAACGGTCAACACAGTCGCATCACCGTGATCTGTAACGTCAATATTCATCCTTCCCTCCGCTCATTTTTCTACTCCAATTAAGTTGCGTTTAATATAATATATTATCCAGTAAATTCCAAGAGCTTTTTAATTGCGGTTTGTACGAGTTATGCATGAATGACGGAACCCGACTGAATGTGGATGTTCCTCGAAGAGGTGTATTACAAGTCTTTCTCGTTTAAAATCGTCGATGAATAGATGTAGATGTCCGCACCTTTCTTCCATGCATCACGGGGCAGGCCGGCTTTTTCGACGCAACAGTGCTCCAGGAACTCGATTTTATTCCATCCCAGTTCTGTGGCCACTTCTGGTAGATACGTACCGCTCCTGTTATCCTGACGAATCCAGATACCGTGCTTTCCCACTTCGATCTCGTCGATGGAATCCACTTTCTTCAAGGCGGAAAGGATGGAAATCTTGATGTTGATGTCGTCCATCTCACCGGGAGTTACCGGATTGTACATAAATCTATAATCCTGCGTTGCAGCGGCCACGGCCATTTCTGAGACGATACGATACAGGGGATAATCCGCCAAAAAATGACCGATGCAGCCTCTGAGTTGGCCTTTATTCTCCAAAGTCACGAATACACCCCGTTTGAGCTGAAGGTTCGACTCCGTGGGAGAGAAGGTGGGAATGGGCTCTTTTTGGAGCGCGCTTGATATACTCTTCCGTGCAATGGAAAACAATTTTTCCTTTTCTTCCTTGGAGAATGCTACTTCATCCATCATACCATTGCCTCCCCTGCTGGTTTTTTTGGACTTTGTATAGAATACGGCCGACCCGTATCCCACAACCCGATGCCGCTCGCCCGACACATCACCCGAATTGGCATACGGAAGAATTTGAACCTTCCTGGCATCGAGCTCCTTCGCGGCTGTCATCACCGTAATCAGGGCGCCAGGGCCGCAGAGAACACATTCTAGATTCTGTATGCCCTTCTGCATGAGATAATAGTTCAAACGAAGAATTTCTTTGGGATCGAACGTACCGACAGCATCCAGCATGCGCAAATCTACATCGTAGGCATCTTGGTACGTGGGAAAATGGGACATGTCTGAACTGGCAACGAGAAGAACGTTTTTATCGCCCGCCGCCTTGACGATAGCCTTGGCAATCTTTTCCGATTTGCCGTAATCGATATCTCCCTGGATAACGATGGGCACGATGGGCACGCCCGGTAAAACGGTTTGGATGAATGGAATCTGAACTTCCACGGAATGTTCGTACCGATGGGCATCCGGAACCATGGAAATCAACGAACTGGATTCTTTGAGTCGCCGGACCAGCGGTACGTCCACGGATGCTTCACCCAGGGGTGTACTGTAAGCCGTCCAATCCCCGATGGACGCGCCTTCGAGCCCGACATAGTGGCTGGGTCCGATGATGACCACCACATCGTAGCGCCGCCCACGAATCAGACGATAGGCATTGGCCGCCACCTGTCCGCTGAATTCATACCCCGCATGGGGAACCAGCATGCCGATGATATCGCCACCCACATCGATATCCTCCGCTTTCTGGAGGAATCCATCGATCATCTGTCTCAGGTCGGAGGGCGAGCCCGGGTAAAACTGTCCTGCCCGTGCTGCCTGGCGTACTTGCCTGGATGTCGCTTGACTTTTATGCAATACTGAAGGCTCTGCCCCTGTCCATGGGCAGTCAAAGATAAAAAACAAAAACCATAGGCCTATGCATGCCGGGACTTTCCTAACAATCCTTTTCATACCCCCTCCTTTCCGATCACGCTTTCCAAACACCGGAAATGGCTTGACCGCAGAATCGACACTTGCCGTCGGATAGATGATTCTCAAAAATCTGGTAGCCCACACGTCCGATCAATGTCTTGTGACATTCGGGACAAACGGTATTTTCCCCTCCATGCCCGGGCACATTGCCAAGATAGACATGATGAAGTCCTCCGTCCAGGGCAACGCTCCGCAGTTTCTCCAGCGTTGCCACGGGTGTAGGAGGAAGATTCTTCAGTTTGTACTTGGGATAGAACCGTGAGAAATGAATGGGCACGTCGGGTCCCAGGTTCTTCCGAATCCATTCCACCATTTCTCGTACTTTAGATGCATCATCGTTCAGCGTCGGTACGGTCAGATAAACGATCTCGCTCCAAATCCCCTGCTCCTTGAGTGTAACCAGTGTATCAAGAACCGGTTTCAGCGTTCCTCCGACCACATCACGGTAGTACTCCTCGGTAAACGCCTTCAAATCCACTTTGTAGGCATCGATGACCTCGCAAAGGTCCAGGAGCGGTTTTTTATTGATGAACCCGTTGGAGATTAGCACGCTCTTGATACCGCGATCCCTGGCTCGAACGGATACATCGTACACGAATTCGTTGAACACCGTGGGTTCGTTGTATGTAAAAGCGATAGATTGGCATTTCCACCTCTCCGCATAATCTACCAGTTCCTCCGCGGTAAAACGCACGCTGTGAAGCTCTTCGGGCCTTCTTTGAGCCAATTCCCAGTTCTGACAGAACTTACAATCCACGTTACATCCCGCCGTGGCTATGGAAAAGGCGATGCTCCCCGGCAGGAAATGATACAGTGGTTTTTTTTCGATGGGATCGTTGTGGTGGGCAGCGATGCATCCATAGACCAATGAGATGTACGTGCCGTCCTGATTCTCACGGACCTCGCAACGACCTCTTTTACCCGGTTCCACGATGCACTGCCACGGGCAGAGTTGACACTGTACTTTCTTGTCGGGCAATTGGATATAATACCGGGCTTCCTCCGAAGCAAGCCTGCCTCGACTCTTAGCCAGTCCTGGAATAGAGAATACGGACGAACCCGCCGCCATGATCGCAGACTGCTGGAGAAATCGGCGTCGGGAGACGCCCTCCTTTTTCACCAATCCCCTCACCTCCTCTTTGATGGATGTATACATGTGACAATTGTGTTCACGTTTGATTATTCTTTTGCCTTATCCAGCGCGCTTTTGACAGCTTCCTTCAGGGTATTGCTGCTCAGCGTAGCACCGCTGACCGCATCCACGTCCACATCGTTTTGGAAAATGATTCTTCCCGGCAACACTTCCTTGACGCGTTCGGAATACTCCGGCGTACCGGTATCTTCCAGAATGTTGATTTCATTGATTCGGCCATCCAGCACAACGACTTCTACTTTCATGCCAGGCCATCCATCGTACCCGCCTGTATAGGTACCATCTCGGTACCTGTTCTCGGCGCCTATTGAAGATGCTTGTTCCAGCATCCCGGCTATCAACAGGGGTACACGTTTTCCACCCGGATCGAGTCCTAAAAGTTCCCCGATGGCCGATGTATCCGGAGGCTGTAGCCAACAGAAGCCCAGGCCCGATGCCATTCCTGCCAGTCTCAGATTCAAGGTCATGGCACCCGCCTCCCAGAGAGCACTCCCCCGTCTGTCCATCTTGTCCTTATTCCAGATCATCGCAAAAGCACACGGCGAATCCTTCAGCCAGGGAACGCCGCAAAACCCGGATACAGTATCCAGAACACCTTGGGATGCCCGGCCTTCGAGCCGATGGTTTTCCGGATCGTAATAAAAAACACTATCCGTCGAAAACGCAACCACCTCCATGGGATACCGCCCACGCGCACTGGGTACTGTACGATGCACCCGGCCGCCCTTCTCCTGCCAATGCGAGGTTCCGTAGGCAGACCAAAGGAGAAAGGACAACATCTGCCGAGTCACGCGCCCTGGATCTCCTTCGACGTGTACGGGTCGATTCAACACATCTTCCAGTTTCGCTCCATCCTCCACCGGCCAGGAGGGAAGGTTGCTCGCGTCTGGTGCTGTACGAACTTCGAAGCTCATCTCCTGGCGGGGATACCCTACCGGGAATCCGATGCCTCCGATAGTCACCGTACCCAGGCTCAGCGCCGATGCTGCCAGATAAACGGCTTGACCCACCATACCCCGCCAGAGCCAGAGACGGTCCTCATCGAGCGCATCGGCTTTTTTAGAAAGGAGATACAATCCGACGGGAGCATCGAACATCCGCAGTTCGGGAGGAAGGTCCGACGTTTGCCTGAGGGTGTTATCCAAGGGATCGTAAATGTAGTGGTGCCCCCCTGTCCTGACCATCACCCTTCCCTGGGCTTCGCCATCATCCCATGCTCTCTGCACCTCCCAAAGGAGCCAGGAGAGCTTTTCCCGCTCCACTGTCCGATCCTGAAACTCTCGGACCGACAATCTCTTCTCGATGGCTTCCCGGAGAGTAACATCGACCGGAGGTCTGTAGGGCAGCTGTATCTCCTGGGCGAATACACATCCGTAAACCAGTACGTAAAAGAGCGATCTAAAAAGTAAACGAAAGATAGACCGATTTATTGACATAATCATCTGTTGCATGCTTCTTTTGACCTCTTTAGATTGACATCTCGTAGACTCGGTATTTCTTTACTTCCTTGAAACCCAGTTTGAGTATGGGATTGTTCATCACCATGTTGTCTTCCAACACATAATTGGCCTCCAGCCGATCGGGCTTTTTGGGCGAGAGAACATCGTACAGCTTCCGGTAGAATAGGATATCGAACGCCTTTCGCTGGTATTCAGGAATCACGCCCAACGCCCAGATGCGGTACTGCCGTATCCTCTTTAATCCATACAGCAGTTTAAAAACCCCAAAAGGAAAGAGCCGGCCGTTCAGCCCCTGAATCACGGTGTTTACATCCGGCAGGCCGATAAGATATCCCACGGGCTTGCCCTGGATCTCGGCAATCATGACCACATCCGGATCGACGACCATTCTCAGCGATTTGGCTATGTCGTCGGCCTCCTCGTCGGTAACAGGAACATATCCCCAGTTATCCCGGGTAGCTGCGTTGGCCACGTCCAGGATGGTCTTCACATCCTCCTTCAACCGCTTCATATTCAGGGAACGGATGGTCACGTTGTATTTCTCAGCAATGGTGTCCGTTAACTTTAGAATGCGCTCCGGAAGTTCATATCCGTCCCGTGTATCGAGTTCATATACCATCAAGTCTTTCACTTTCGCAAGACCGTACGCATTCATCAGCCGGTCGTAAAACGGTGGATTGTAGGGCGCCATGATCATGGGAGGGGATTCGAATCCTTCGACGAGTACACCCCACTCCTGGGAGGCAAAGCTCCAATCACCGCGCATCTTGCTCATACCGCGCTCGCGGAGCCACTGACGAGCCGATTCCAACAGCAGATGCGATCCCTCATCACTGTCGATGCATTCGAACGACCCGAAAAGACCCACCTTTTCCTCCCAGTGCTCCACGGCCAATCGATCGATGAAGGCACTGATGCGTCCAACCGTCTGGCCATTCTGATGCAACAGAAAAAGCCGATAATCACAGTGACGCAGCATGGGATTCGTTTTCGAGGAATACTTCCTTCTCTCCTCAAGACGCAGCGGAGGAACCCATACCGTGTCGTCCCGATACAATCGATACGGCAATCGGATGAAGGTTTTCAGGCCCTTTTGACTGTGGACAGGTTGAACGGAAAAACCCACGCGACTCCTTACGGTTTTGATTCTTCAGACGATGCTTTCTCCATTTGAAAGGCCCTCTGCTTATGCTTCAGGGCCAGCTCGATGCATACTCCGAATACCATGCCCGATATCAACATCAGCCAGAATCCGTGAAGCCATCCCCAGCCGATATCCCGGAAAATGGGCCCAAGCGGCAATTTAAACATCAGGCTGAGAAGGATGTTCAGGGCAGCACCGATAATGATCCCCCGACTCCACCAGGGAAATTCCCACCCAAGGGCTCCGATGATGAAACCCAACAAGAGTCTGGAGAGAATGATCCCCCAGATCCCGATCGTTGGAATTTTGTTACTGATAGCCGTGGCCAAAAGCCATGTAACGACACCGAGAAAAAAACCCCATTCCATGGCGGATTTCAGCCGTCTCCAATGCGTCATACAGATGCTCCTCTCCTTTTCCAGATAATCACGATGCTATTTCTTCCCGCCGGCTCTGGATATTTTCTTCAAGAAAGGTTCGAACAGGTCAATAGGCACGGGAAAAAGCATGGTCGAATTGTTCTCAGCGGCAACCTCGACCAGCGTCTGGAGAAAACGAAGCTGAATGGCTGTCGGCTCCTTGCCCAGCTTGTTCGCCGCTTCGGACAGCTTTTCGGAAGCCTGTAATTCACCCTCGGCATGGATGATCTTGGCCCGGCGCTCACGTTCTGCCTCGGCCTGGCGGGCGATAGCCCGTTTCATCTCTTCGGGTAGGTCGATATGCTTCACTTCGACCAGGGACACTTTGATACCCCAGGGGTCGGTATGCTTGTCCAGTATCACCTGGAGGTTTTCGTTGATCTTTTCCCGTTCGGATAAGAGTTCGTCCAGCTCGAATTGACCCAGAATCGAACGGAGCGTCGTCTGGGCCAATTGCGATGTGGCGTACAGATAGTCCTGCACCTCGACGATGGCCTTGCCTGCGTCCAACACCCTGAAGTAAACTACGGCATTCACCTTCACAGACACGTTGTCCTTGGTGATGACATCCTGGGGTGGTACGTCGAATGCCACGGTTCTCAGGCTCACCTTGACCATCCGGTCGATAATCGGAATGATGATGATGAGACCCGGCCCTTTGGCTCCGACCAAACGCCCCAGACGGAAGATGACACCTCGCTCGTATTCGCGAAGAATACGAATGGCACTGGCAAGAATAAAAATACCGATGATGATGAGTGTAAAAAGTCCTGGCATGATGACCTCCTTCTGATAGTATATGATGAAATCTATTCTTTTTAATTCAAAATCTACTTATTTCACAAGAGACGTCCACTCATCCGTTAGACACTCTACGAACTTTGAGGACCAGCCCCTCCACCTCCACGACCTCCACCTTCTCGCCCTTTTTAATTTTCTCCGTACTGACGGCCTTCCATACCTCCCCATGTACGGATACCTGCCCTTCCAGGTTCAGCATGCCCAATGCAACGCCCCTCTCTCCGATGATGCCCTTTCCTCCCGTCGTCGCTTTCTTCATCTGGGCTCGAAGTCCCATTCCCACGGCAAACACGAAAAAAGCGGCTGTAAAGAGCACCGCCGGGATGATGATGCTCAGGGAGACCTTCAGCTCCGGCGAGCGGAAGAGCATCAGCGATCCAAGAAGCATAGACACGACGCCTCCTATGGTTAAAAGTCCAAAACTGGGTATATTTATCTCTAGGATGAAAAAGACGATAGCGAGCAAGATCAGAAGAATACCGGCCGCGTTGATGGGCAGTACCTGAAGTGCGAAAAAGGCCAGGATGAGGGAGATGCCTCCCAGCACACCGGGGAAGATAGCCCCGGGATTCTGGAGCTCGAAGAAAATCCCCATGATGCCCGCCAGCATCAACAGGTAAGCGATGTTGGGATCGGAAATCTTGTCCAGAATCTTGTACCGCCAGTTCATCGGAGTGCGTCGGATTTCGGCCCTTTCGGTCTGGAGCACGACGTCTCTGTTGCCTAGATGGACGTCCTGCCCGTCCAGCAAGCGGAGCAAGTCCGAGATATCTTCGGCTATAAAATCGATCACATCCTTTTCCAGGGCTTCTTTCTCAGTAATATTGACACTCTTCCGCACAGCCTCCTCGGCCCACACAGAATTCCGACCCCGTCGTGCGGCCAAACCCTTGATGTGGGCCACGGCATCGTTGGTGATTTTTTCCATCATCACCTGGGAAGAATCCCGAGACGTCATCGACACGGGATGGGCCGACCCGATATTCGTGCTGGGCGCCATGGCCACAAAATGAGCCGCATACGAAATGTACACACCGGCCGATGCCGCCCGTCCGCCGCTGGGCGAAACGTAAACCACGACCGGCACTTTATCGGCCAGCAGGTCTTTATCGATGGACCAGGTCGACTGCATCAGTCCACCTGGCGTATCCATCTCGATGATCAGACACTCAGCTCCATCGCGCTCGGCCTTGCCCACAGCGTCCCTGATGTACCTGGCTGTGACCGGTGTGATAGGACCGTCTACAACGATGACATCGACATGACTGGCCCAAACCGTCTCGTTGCCAAACACCAGAAGCACGAGGAAAACGATCATGACATGAACGAGGCGCTTAACGGTCAGAGCATCGATTCTATGCATATTTAAAAATCTTAGCATTTTACATTCACCTCACTTATTGTAAATTATATAAATCATCCCACCTGAACATCAATAGAGCGACCGTCTTATACGGGTAACCACCGCCGGGTGATATATCGTACGTTGTTTTTTATCGATCATATCGGACCGAATGAATGGTGTGGATCTCACTCTCACGCATTTGCACAGTCGGATACTCATCTTCGTTTAAAAATAGAGAACAATAGCGTCAACAGCAGGCTCAACAGAACACACGAAGTGATGGGAAGATAAAAATTAAAATTCTTTCTTTGGATATGGATATCCCCCGGTAGTTTTCCCAGAAATGGGATATGGTCACTGTAGGTCAGGATCAAGCCCAGTCCCACGATGAAAAGTCCGATAACGATGATTATTTTGCCTACGGAAGCGATTATCCTGCCTTTCCAAACTTGATATGATATCCTGACACATCACCTACTATTTAACCATTCATGCATTCGAATGATCCCTATTTTCCCGGCGGCAGCTTGTCACGCAAATCAAGGACTCCGTATTTTTTACAGATTTCCACCACCCGTTGGATGGGTATGGCGTCCATTCTATGTCCGGCCTTTCCCTCCATATCCGTCGCCTGGAACATCGAATTATACACCGCTTCTTCCGTCGCTTCGACCGTGGCCAGAAACAGAGGCGACATGCGGTCGTTTCGAAGGTCTGGGACTGTCCTGATGGATTCTTCGGAACGCTCAGTTATTCGACATTGGGGATGCGCGGAAAAAGCGATAACGTAATCCCCGCTGCCGTTGCTGCAAAATCCGCCGCATCGGGCCAGGCCCAGGATGGCCCGGGTCGCCAGCCGTTTCAAATTTCGGTGCATCAGGGGTGCGTCTGTAGCCACGACGATCATACAAGAACCCGATTCCTGGTGCTCAAGTCTGCTGTTGTACGAGTACCTGCCCAATTCTCGGCCCACAGGAGCTCCGTTGATCTGGAGCACACCCCCGAAATTGGTCTGAACCAGGACGCCCACCGTCCAGCCACCCAGAGTGTTGGGCAGCTTGCGCGATGCTGTGCCGATACCGCCCTTGAATCCAAAACACGTGGTGCCCGTACCCGCTCCCACGCATCCTTCCTCCACAGGGCCGGACGCAGCCGTACGGATAGCCTGCCACACGTCCTCTTCGCGAACATAGAATCCTCGAATGTCGTTCAGCCAACCATCATTGGTCTCACCGACGACACCGTTCACGGATCCGACTCGTTCATTACCGTCGAGGTTTATCGTATACTTTACCAGCGCACCCACGGCCGTCGATACACCCAACGTGTTCGTCAGTACGACGGGTGTCTCGATCTGTCCCAGTTCTTCTACCTGCGTACTTCCCGCGAGTTTCCCATAACCGTTTCCCACGTAAACTGCGCTGGGTACTTTCTGTTGATAGATATTTCCGCCGTGGGGAAGTATGGCCGTGACACCGGTACGTATCGAATCACCTTTGATCAAAGTCGTATGTCCGACCAGCACGCCCTCCACATCGGTGATAGCATTCCATTGTCCCGTGGGGAGAATACCCACATCAATGCCGAAATCCCGTACTCTGCCTCGATCTTGCGCGGTCACATCCTGCGCGAGACCAAGAAAAGGAACCATCACAACACTTAAAACAGCCATCCAACAAAAATTAAATTTTTTTCTTGACATTTGCTCTCAAATTCTCCAAATTAAAATCAGCAGGATGAATACTATCCCTGCAAGGTTGATCTGTCGATACTATAAAGAGCCATCAATAATAAAAAGGGAGCTCGACTCTGGCGTGTATTACAAGCCTCCAACGAGTGGAAGTAAAAAGCGTTCAGGAGGGCACCCACCGTGTCTTGCACGGTTCTTTATAGACGAGATTAGCTTGCAGGGATTTTTTTATCCCCACGAATGATTTGAAGTGCTTCCTCTGTTGTCTTAACTACCGTGAAAATTAAATCCAGCCGCATGCGTTTGAACAACTCTTCCATCAGAGATCCCAATCCCGCGATGACCAGATGTCCGTCCTCCTGGCTCAATCGATCCCACGTGAGAATCAGCACACCCAATCCCGAACTATTCATAACATCCACTTCCGAAAGGTCCACGATCAGTTTGCACCGTCCCTCGTTCATCAACGAGACCATTTTCTCCTGAAAGGGCGTTATCGTATCCTGGTACAGCTTTTTTTCCGTGATACGGATAATCGTGATGTCTCCCGACTCTTCTATCTCCAGCATTTTTCTCCCCATACAACGACTCTTTATATCATTTTAGTAAAATCGCGATCCAAACTTCTGTACTGAATGGCCTCACTCAAATGCTCGGACTTGATATGTTCCACATCTTCCAAATCGGCAATCGTCCGAGCTACCTTTAGAATACGGTCGTAAGCCCTGGCCGATAACCCCAGCCGGTTGATGGCCGTACTAAGCAGGGCATTGCCCTTCTCATCGATGGAACAGTAATGACGAATATCTTTTGAGCCCATATGTGCATTGCAGTAAATTCGCTTCTTGTCTCGATATCGCTGCAGTTGAACATCCCGTGCGTGCTTGATCCGTTCACGAATGGTTTCCGAAGACTCTCCGGTGACTGTCCCGGATAGTTCCTTGTACTTCACCGCTGGTACTTCGACGTGGATGTCGATTCGATCCAGAAGAGGGCCCGATATTTTAGAACGGTACCGCTGGATTTGAGGAATTGTACAGGCACACTCATGCGCGGTACTGGCGAAATACCCGCATGGGCACGGGTTCATGGCAGCGATGAGCATGAATACGGCCGGATACGTCACGGACACAGCCGCTCGGGAAATCGTCACACGGCCGTCCTCCATGGGTTGTCGCATCACCTCGAGCACGTTCTTTCGGAACTCCGGGAGCTCATCCAAGAATAAGACACCGTAATGAGCCAGGCTGACCTCGCCCGGCCGAGGCACATGCCCTCCTCCGATAAGACCTGCATCGGAGATCGTATGATGGGGTGATCGATACGGACGCGTCGCTACCAGGGCAGTATCCGGGGGAAGACATCCGGCCACGGAATGGATCTTCGTTGTTTCCAGTGCCTCATCCAGTGTGAGCTCCGGTAGTATGGTGGGAAATCGCTTGGCCAGCATCGTCTTTCCGGAGCCCGGCGGCCCGATCATCAGCACGTTGTGCCCGCCGGCTGCCGCGACCTCCAGGGCCCGCTTCACGTGTTCCTGCCCTTTTACATCGTGAAAATCCACCGTATACTTGCCGTCTTGCGAGAAAACCTGCTTCATATCCACCGTGAAAGGTTTCCCGTCCGTCTCGTTCTCTATAATACTCACGGCTTCCTGGAGAGTTCCCACGGGAAATACATCCAGCCCTTGGGCCATGGCCGCCTCTTTGGCATTCTCCTTGGGCAGCAAGATTCGCTTGATGTGATGATCCCGAACGGCCATGGAGAGAGACAGCCCGCCGCGAATGGGTCTCACATTGCCGTCCAGAGCCAACTCCCCCAGAACCACTGTGTCCGTCAGCCTTTCTTGGGAAATCTGCCCGCTGGCTGCCAGGATGCCAATGGCCATGGGCAAGTCGAATGCCGACCCCTCCTTGCGCACATCGGCCGGCGCCAGATTCACGGTAATACGATTTCGCGGAAACAGGTAGTTCGCGTTCTTGACGGCTGCTTTCACCCTTTCCTTGGATTCCTTTACTGCCCCGTCGGGAAGGCCGACAGTGGCGAACGAAGGCAATCCTCCTTCCAGGTGGGCTTCCACTTCGACGATGTATCCCTCGATGCCCAGAACGGCAGCGCTGAGGACTTTAGAAAACATGGCAGTATTTTCGCTTATTATATAGTTTTATGTAAATTATGCATATAATTGAAAAGAATCAAGATAATTTTTTCTATTTGCAGCTAACTCTTTGAGTGCGATATGAAAAAACCGCTTCCTGTATACCGGAATGGTTCATCGCAGCGAATGGGTGTATTATTCCAAATCGTCGGATGGCTTACTTGAAGCGTTTTTAATCGTTTGAAAGGGTGCTTCGAGTAAAACGACAGAAGGTGATCCGATTCTTATTTATTACGCGTGGCCAAGCGTCTTGTATGTTCTCCAAACAACCTGTCGGCTCTCACCTTGGATGGTTTGGGGAAACATACGGCTCCCCAGCATCGGGAAACATGGAATGACAAGAATATGCGCCATCGTAACTTTTTGATGATAGGAACGCCCGCGGACATAAGAAAAGGGGAATGACGTGTCCATTCCCCAAAACCCGATTCCGAATTTAAAAGTGGCTCAGATTTTTTTTACATTCCGATAAAAATGAAAAGGATCGATCATAGGAAACTGCCAACAGCCCTGTCTGTATTCTCGTACGTGTCGAAAATCGTCATTAGCTTCGTCATGATAAAAAGGCTATTCACTTTATCCGTCGCGCCCGCAATCTTAAGCTTTGCATCGGCATTCTGACACGACGTATAAGAGGCCATCAGCATACCCAAGCCTTTACTGTTCATCCATTTCACGTTGGACAAGTTGATCACCAATTTCTTTTGACCATCCTCTAACAGGCTCTTTATTTTTTCATGACATTCGTCGGTTTCCTTACCGCCCATCAAATTGCCCTTCACATCGAGAATCGTAACACCCTGAACGATTTTTTCTTTAACAGCCATTGTATCACCTCTTTTATTTGTTTTTCGTATAATCGTATCTAACGGCTTCGTACTAAAAACTATAATAAATAAGAAATTTCCGACACAATGTCAAGCACATTATTTCGATGTTTGCGATGAAGACTTCTTAACATCCGTATTTTCCTGTGTATCTTTTATTCCTTTTTGGACATCCGAAGAAGGATTCACTGGCTCCTGATGTCCCGGTATCCATCGATTCCACACCGATTGACAGGCTTCTTTAACATACCGCCACTGGTGTTTCAGCCCGATGCCGCGAACGCTCAACCCATACTCTACGGCACCGAATAGGAGCAGTCCAAGAATCCAAAAGGTGTAGGTTCTAGGCCGAAGATGTGTCAACCTGTACCAGATCCTCCCCCAATACCGTGGAGGCCAGTTCGCATCCATCTTCCGAGGCGAGAGATTTTGGAGGTAATTCTTGAGAATCATCTGATGATCCAGGGGATACCTCCGAAGATACTTCTCCAGACGTTTTTTAATCTCCCTGGTATCCTGGAACCGTCGAGAAGGTTTTTTTCGAAGACATTTTTGAATGATTCTGCTGAACCGTCTGGGCACGGCCGGATTGAGCTTGCCCGGAGGACGTGTCCGCTTGTGAATCACCTTTTCCAGGACTTCTTCCTTATCGTCCTTGGCAAACGGTTTGAAACCCGTCAACATCTCGTAGAAGAGTATCCCCAGAGAAAAAATATCCGAGGCTGGTGTTACTTTTTTGCCCAGAGCCTGCTCTGGAGACATGTAATTATACGTCCCGATCACAGCACCCAGAGACGTCAGATTCTCATCGTACTGGAAATGGGCGATGCCAAAGTCGAGTATTTTGACTTGACCCGAGTTAGAGATGATGATGTTGGCAGGCTTTAAATCGCGATGGACCACTCCATAACCGTGGGCGTGCTCCAATCCACGACAGATGTGGTAGAGGATGATAGCTGCGATATGGATGGGAACGTAGGAAGTGGTCGACAGGATTTGCCGGAGGGTCTGACCTTGAACGTACTCCATGGCGATATAGTAGGAATGACTGCGAACCCAGTAATCGTAGATATGAACAATGGCGTCATGGGACAACTGAGAAACAACCTTGGCCTCCCGGCGGAATCGTGAGATAATTCGGTCATTGAAAGCGTACTGGGGAAGCAGTTCCTTGATAACCAGCTTTCTCCCCAATAAATCCTGTTTGGCCAGGTAGATGTTGGCGGCGCTCCCTTTCCCGATCTGCCTCTCGACCACGTACTTGCCGATCTTTTTTTTGCCCCTTGTCGTCTTGGCCGGCATATTGGCACACCGCTCACTGATTTACAGAATCCAGTCGAAAGAGCACCACCGTGATGTTGTCTTTTCCTCCATTCTCGTTGGCTAATTCCACCAATCCGCCCGCCGCCGTCTCCAAAGAATCGGATTCTAAGACGATGCGGTGTATTTCGTCATCCTCGATCATATCGTTAAGACCGTCGCTGCAGATCAGGAAAATATCGCCATTGTTAAAATCCGTAGCAAAAACGTCAGGCTTCAAACGGCGGTTCCGGCCCACACAGCGGGTGATAATGTTCTTTTGCGGGTGTTTCCTGGCTTCTTCCGGAGTGAGAATGTCTTTCTGTACCATTTCCTGGACCTTGGTATGATCCTCTGTGATCTGAAAGATCTCATCCGATAGAATCCTGTAGAGCCTGGAGTCCCCCACATGGGCCACGTATAAAACACCGTCGCGCACTACGACAGCCGTGAGGGTCGATCCCATGCCTTTGTGGGATTCGTTCTCGACCGTATACTCATACACGGCCCGATTGGTCCCTTCGACGGCATGGACCATCACGGCGGTGAAATGATCTCCGTCCTCGGGAGTATCGAAAGGAATGGTTACATCTTCGTCTGTGACAAAGGGTACGATGAGCTGAACAAAATGGTCGGCTGTCAGACGGCTGGCGACTTCACCGTAATTCTCACCTCCCATTCCGTCTGCGACCAAAAAAATGGCATAATCTTCGTCGCAGATGAAGGCATCCTCATTCTGGCTTCTCCGTCTTCCCCTATCTGTTAATGCATAGCAATCGATCATTACCTCATCATGTGAGGCCATAGTCTTCTCCTGGTTTCGGAAGAGAATGACACGATATGATTATCGCCCCTTTGTTTACCCTTGCATACAAAGGATGAAAACGTCATGGTACAGCGAGGACGGAGAGCATTCATGTGTGATTCTGTAACAGTAGATGGTTGTTCTCCGTCCTCTTCTTCCATAGTATTTTCTATGGACGTTTCAGGTAAATACACGATCCGTGCCATTCCCGTATCTATTCAGCCATCATTCTTGGATGGTACCCGTATTCATCGTGTTGCCCGCAAACGATCCCCAAACAATGCGATTCTTCTTGATGCGTGTCTCTGTCTGCACCGCGATAATCTTACGATTCTGTGTGCCCACGGCGATGTCCACAATCCCATCGGATGTAAAATCGCCGATCACAGGACACGAATCAATCTGCCCCCCGACTTTCAGTTGATTCAACTGGTGACCCATCTTGCCATCGATGACAATCAGGTTGCCCTGCCTGTCACCGACAATCACATCCATCGTCCGGTCACCGTTGAGATCACAGAGCGCGGGCTGACTTTTTCTCGTCCTCGTAAGTCCATAATCCCACAGATATTTGGACCCTTTTGAGCCGCCGTCGACGGCATACAAGTGCCCGCCCGGTGTGGAGATGACCACGTCGAGGGTTCCGTCATCGTTTAGGTCTGCTAACGCGGGGGGAACAGGCAGGAAGGGATCGGCGTGAGTGGGTCGGGCCCCTGTGGGCGCTGCCCATGTCCAGAGCACGGCCCCGCTCTGGCCTTCCAGTACGACAAGTCTCGTCGGGGTGACCAGAGCCACATCCAGAATCTTATCACCATTAAAATCGCCACAGGCCACAGTGGAAAGCTGTTCCGTCTCTGAGTACGTCCAGATACTACGGCCGTTCCGTCCATCCAGGGAATACAGCCTATAATTATTCGATCCGATGATGACGTCGGATATACCGTCACCGTTGAGATCGGCCAACGCTGGAGCGGATTCTACGCGCGCCCCGGTGTTGTACGACCAGACAGCCCCACCTTGACGGCCGTCAAGACAATAGACCATCCCCTGAACGGTACCGATGAATACATCCTCGATTCCGTCTCCGTTAATATCAGCCGCTGCTGGCGAAGAGGATGCTGCCGAGCCTATACGTCCCGTCCAGATCTGTCTCATCGTACCCCCGTCGATGGCCAGAATACCCATCGCTGTCGTGCCGACGATCACGTCCAGATCGCCATCCCGCTCGTTGATGTCCACCAGAAGGGGTGATGAGAGAATCGCTCCACCGCCGCTTCGGAACTCGGAATTCCATATGAGTCCTCCCTGCCGTCCGTCCAGGGCATACACGACACCTGCCCTATCGGCAGCCACCAAGTTGATAAAACCGTCACCGTTCAGGTCTCCAAGGCTGGGTGAAGCGCTCACGGCCGCCGTAGTGCCTTGTTCCCACATCACCTGCATGATGACTTTTTGAGGTCTGCCGGCCCCAGGCGTCAGGATAAACCGGTATACGACAAAAGCCAAGACAGCCAACGCAGCCACGGCCAGCGCACCTTTCACCAGCACACCAATCCGAGGTCTCTTTCCAGGGACAGCTGCCGTGACGACCCGGAACTCGAACACGTTGGACCCGGCCTGGATCCGATCTCCGCTGGCCAGCGTCTTCTCTGTGATCTTCTGTCCGTTCACGAACGTGCCGTTGGAACTTCCCAGGTCCGAGATTACAAACTCGTTGCCTTCCCGCGCTATCTTGCAGTGTTTTCTTGAAAGCCGCTTATCCGCAATGGTGATATCGGCCTCCTCATCCCGACCGAAAACAGTGTCCCCCTCTTCCAGAACGATCTCGCCCTCCAGGGAGTCCGACTTGACGACAACGAGCTTGGCTTCGGGCTCTTCGTAGAACATCGTACGATCCTCGTCAACGACCGTACCTTCTTCCAAAACCGTCTCTTCTTCCACTTCGAACACCGTCCGTTCGTCGTCGGGCAGTCCAGAATCAAAATGGAGGGTGTAATCCCCGATTTCAATCTTGTCACCGGTGTGTATATCTTTTTCCGTAATTTTTTCACCGTTCAACTTCGTCCCGCCTGCGCTTCCTGAATCGACGATGACATACTGGTCTTCCTTCATGAGGATCTGAGCATGTTTCCGTGAGATGTTCTTCTCTTCGAGAACAATATGGTTATCACCCTTTCTACCGATTAGAACAGGAAGATCGTCGACAACATATTCCAGAATCGTCTCCTCACCTTTTTTCACAACGATGGTGGGCTTGGAAGAAGGCACTTGCACCTCTTCCTCCGGCTGGATATCTCCCTCGGCTGGAAACATCTCATCGCCTTCCCGAGTGCGATCCTCATCCATTTCGGTGTTGAGAAAATCCTGATCACTCATGATATCCTCCTTCCATTGGAGTTGTGATCGATGGAACAAAAATCCCGGCATCCCGGATGATTCTATAAAAATAACAGAGCATCCTCCGTCGCTCATGAAGATACGATATCATGCAGCAACGGGCATTCCATTCTGTAAAGGAACGATTCAGCCGGGTGATTGTACCCTATTAGCTACGAAATCAAGTACAATATGTTTCGGTATGGTATCCAGTAGAATTCCGTTCTCTCCGTCTCTGTATGATATTCCCGCATCCGCGTCCGGGAATTGACCAATACCGTTCGGACGAATCCGTATGAAAAAGAATGTAAAAGATTTCCGATAAAAATCAAAGGAAATTATTCGCTAATCTGTGTATAATCCAGCTCTGATCCCAGAACGCTGTGAGGGATTAAATACACTACCAGCATCAGTACAGCAGCCGTAACGATCCATCCCCTTGCATTGCCCCCTTTTCTGAACCTAAACCATGCCCAGAGCCATCCCAGCATGGCGATTAGCGTTTTATTATCCGTAAGATCTTTTCCGAAAGGGATTCCCGTCCAGAAAGCACCAAAGGCAAACTTCTGCATCAGTGGTCCTAGGATGAAACCGCCAATGAAGAAAATGCCAATGGTCCACAACATAAATCGATAGGCCCTGCCGTTCGCATCCAGTGCTTCCAATCCCGTCCGAGTCGACATGAGCATGGCCATGAACATCAACAGCACATGAGGGATCACGATGGCTGTCGACACATGCCCTTTATACCTCAGGATGGCAGGTTTATCACCGGATAGGGAGATCCGTTCACCGTTTTTCTCCAGAGCGACGAAATACATCACTTTACCCGCAGGCGGCTGTTCAGGGAGATGGGCGACCAACGCCTCACCCTTTCTTTGGAGAGCGCGGCTGGTCCAGTCATCGTTCGATTTAAACCGCCGATACCGGAGCATGCCGACGATAGCCGTATCGGGCACCTGAATGGTGACGGGTGCAGAATCCCCCACGGTATACGTGCGTAAAAGGGAATAAGTGACTTCCGTGCCATCGATGGTAACGTTTCCCCTCAAGGGATACGTCGGTCCCGTACGCCTCTGGTATACGGCCGACGAAGCCGTGATGGCAAAAGCGATGATCCATAACCAAACTTTGTGCCGCGCCAGTCTGACGTCTGGAAATTTTCCTTCTTTCATGGACCTGACCTCATATTGTGTTGTCACAGCATGTCTTTCTATGTCGATACGCCGGTTTTTTAGAACGATCGTCGCCGCATGTGCAATGGCTGCAGCCGCCTCTTCCGCTCTTGACCTTCGACAAAAAGAGACTGAGCATCATCGATAGCATAATGACGAAAATACATCCAAGAATGATGATAAACTGCCACATGGCGTAGACTACCTCTTATCCGCTACTTGTCTTTATCCCATCGCCAGTTCTCATAATAATCCCAACTCACAGATGCCAATGTCTTGGTCTTCTCGTTGATATCGGCCCGTGTCACATCCCCGGCCGAAAGCAGGCCAATATACCGACCTTCCTTTTGGACAAGCAGATGCCGGACACATTTTCCGAGAATGATATCCTGAAGTTTGGGAATCGATGCATCGAACGGAACTGCCACGAGATCCTTACTCATGGCATCCTCCATCGTTGTTGTTTTCGGATCGAATCCTTCTCGCACCGATTGACGTATAAAATCCCGTTCCGTGAAGATGCCAACGATTTTTTCCCCATCCCGTACGATGATGGCGCCGATTCTCCGATCCACCATCGTTTTGATGACATCGAAGACCGTCGCCTCCATCCCCACACAAATCATCGTCCGTTTTTTTTCTTTAAGTATATCTTCCGCCGTTTTCATGATTCTATCCTCTGCTAAGACCACAGAGTTCAATGGAAAAACGAATGAATAACAGATGATTTTATCTCAGCATTCTGATATTGAGATTTCGATTTGAATGGGCTCGATACGATAAACTCTGACGGTTTCATGATGCACTATGGTTTCTTTTTGACCCATCGTTTAACCACCGAAATCATCATACAGGATATGTTCCGGATCGATTCCCATCTCGTCCAGTAAATGAAGTACCGCGGTGTTCATCAGGGGCGGCCCGCATATGTAGTATTCACAGTCCTCGGGAGTCGGGTGATTCTTCAGGTATTCATCGTAAAGGACCTGATGGATGAATCCCACCGGACCTGTCCAGTCATCCTCCGGCCGGGGCTCGGAGAGCGCCAAATGCCACTGAAAATTGGAGAATTCTCTCTGAAGCGTATCGAATTCCTCCCGATAGAACGCCTCCCGGAGATTCCGGGCTCCGTACCAGTACGAGATTGTCCTTTTGGTCCGAAGCCTCTTAAGCTGATCGAGAATGTGAGACCGCATCGGGGCCATGCCCGCCCCACCGCCTATGAAGATCATCTCATTCTCCGTGTCTCGGGCGAAAAATTCCCCGTAGGGACCGGAAACGATGACCTTATCACCGGGTTTCAGGCTGAACAGGTATGAGGACATTTGACCGGGTGGCGCTTCCGGTATGTGGGGCGGTGGCGAGGCAATGCGTACGTTCAGAATGATGAATCCCTTCTCTTGGGGATAATTCGCCATCGAATAAGCTCGAACCACATTCTCTTCCACCTTAGAAACATACCGCCATAGATCTTGATGATCCCATTCTGTTCTGTATTCATCGTCGATGTTAAAATCTTTATAGGCAACGGTATGCGGACGGGCTTCGATTTGTATATACCCACCAGCACGGAAGCTTACGTCTTCTCCCTGGGGCAGATCCAGGATCAATTCTTTGATGAACGTGGATACGTTCTTGTTCGATCGGACAGTGCATTCCCATTTTCGGATCTCGAAGATTTCAGGAGGCAATTCCAGTTTTAGGTCTTCCTTCACAGAGACCTGACAGGCCAGCCTGTATCCTCCTCGAGCTTCTTTCCGTGAAATCAGTGTCGCCTCCGTGGGGAGCAGGCTTCCTCCGCCTATTTTCACTACGACTTTGCACTGACCGCAAGACCCACCTCCACCACAAGCCGACGGGATATAAACCCGATGATCGGTCAGTACATTCAGCAGTTTATCCCCTATGGGGACTTCATACGTATGGTCTGGATCTTCGTTGATAACAATTTTCACACGACCGCTGGGCACCAGCCTGGATTTGGCCAGAAGAATAACCAGTACCAGGACCAGTACGATCAACGTGAACATCGCAACGCTGAGGAGTATGTAGAACAGACTGCTCATACACTTTTCGATTACAATTGAATTCCGGAAAAAAGCATAAATGCCAAGGCCATCAACCCTACCATGATGAAGGTAATCCCCAGCCCTCTGAGGCCCCTGGGCACGTTGCTGTATTTCATTTTCTCACGAATTCCGGCCAACGCGATGATAGCCAAGGCAAAGCCAGTTCCAGAGCCGACACCGAATACCACACTCTCCGGAAACGTGTAATTCCTCTCAACCATGAACAACGAACCACCCAGGATCGCACAATTGACGGTGATCAGAGGTAGAAAAATACCCAGAGCATTGTATAGTCTGGGAAAGAAACGATCAAGTGTCATCTCCAGGATCTGAACCATGGCTGCGATCACACCGATGTATGTAATGAGTCCCAGAAACGTCAAATCCATATCCCCCAAGCCAGCCCAACTCAACACCCCCTCGGCCAGAAGATTATGGTGGATCAGGTTATTCAGGGGCATCGTGATGGTCTGTACGACCACCACGGCAATGCCCAATCCCACGGCCGTATCGACACGTTTTGATACGGCCAGGAATGTGCACATTCCCAGGAAAAAAGCAAGAGCCATATTTTCGACGAAGATAGACCGGATAAAAAGGCTCAAATAATGTTCAACCATCTCTCGTCTCTCCACGGCCTGATATAAAACGCATCGACTTCATTGCCATTTTTTTATGAACATATTGGATACGCTTCATTGGATGCTATTCCTCTTCTGCCTGTTCCGGTTTCCATGTTCGCAGCGCCCAGATGATCAATCCTATCAGGAAAAAAGCACTGGGCGCCAGGAGAAACAACCCGTTGGGGGTGTACCAGCCTCCTTCGGTCTTCAGAGGTAGCACCGGCAGGCCTAAAAGTTTACCAGAACCCAGAAGCTCGCGGAAAAAACCCACGGTCAGTAGGATCGCCGAATACCCCAGGCCATTGCCCACGCCATCTAAAAAACTGGAAAGGGGCGGATTCTTCAACGCATACGCCTCCGCCCGCCCTAGAATGATACAGTTCGTGATGATCAAACCAACGTAAACGGTCAATTGTTTACTGATACTGTAAGCAAAGGCTTTGATCAGTTGATCGGCAATGATTACCAGTGAAGCGATGATGGTCATCTCTACGATGATCCGTATACTGCTGGGTATATGATTCCGGATCAGGCTGACTGACAGGTTGGCAAACGACAGCACGAAGATAACGGCCAGGGACATGACAATCGACGTTTCCAGCTTCGAGGTCACAGCTAGCGCAGAACAGATGCCCAGAATCTGGTAGGCGATGGGATTTTCTCGAAATATCGGTGTCGTCAATATCGTCTTATACTCGCCCATGAACTACCCCTCCCCCCGCTGGTTGCGAATGTAGGGACCGTATCCATGGTCTCCAAGCCAGAATTTGACCATACGATCCACTCCCCGTGTCGTCAGGGTAGAGCCCGACAGGCCGTCCACCTGATAGATGGCCTCGGGGCGAGTCCGATCCACACGGCCCTTGACGACTTCGATGCGCACGCGTCCTTCCACATCGTAGGCCTGTTTGCCAACCCATATTTTTTTCCACCGGGGACTATCCACCTCGCCCCCTAAACCCGGCGTTTCGCCATGTTCATAAAACGTAAATCCTTGAATGGTTCGGAGATCCCTGTCCAGTGCCATGAATCCGTACATCGTCGACCACAATCCCCTTCCGTAGATGGGTAAGATGTATTTTGTGAATTCCCCGTCTTCAAGCACTCTATAGATGACCATATATTTCGGAATTCTCCGGAGCTGTGCCGGATCTCTTTCTACCGGGAGAGCCAAACTGGTTTCCGGATTTCTCGCGACGGATTCGATGTCGAAACGGTCGGGATGAATGGATGCATCCAGCGTTTCCTCGACAACAGGCCGTCCTTCTTGAATGTCGATGATTTCAGATCGAACTTTCTCCAGATAAACGTCTATCATGCGACTCTTCTCTGTGAACAGATCGCCGGCGACCAAGATGTTCCTGATCTTTTCTCGTCTTTGGTTTTCCTTCTGGATTCCCCTCAGCATGACCGCGGCCGTGGAGACCAGCACCGAACAAACCAGGCAAACCCCCAATGCCACAATGATCGTCTTTCTTGGACTCTCATTCAACATAGCGAGCCAGCCTCCGCTTGATGTTTGCATTGATAAAAATGCGGTCGATGATGGGGGAAAACACGTTACCGAACAGGATGGCCAGCATCATGCCCTCGGGAAAAGCAGGATTGATAACCCGAACATGGACAACCAAACATCCGATCAAGAGACCGTAGACGACTTTTCCCTTCTCCGTCATGGCAGCGCTCACAGGATCGGTAGCCATGAACACCGTACCGAAAGCAAAACCACCCAGCACCAGATGCCACAGAGGCAAAACCTGAAACATCGGATTGGTGGGACTGCCAATCACGTTAAAAAGGAAGGTGAAGCCGATCATGCCGGTCAGGATGCTCACGATGATCCGCCATGAACCGATGCCCGTACCTATCAACACGATTGCACCGATGAAACAGGCCAGAGTCGATGTCTCCCCCATCGAACCCGGTATGAATCCTAGGAATGCATCCGTCCAAGAGACAGTCAGCGTCATCGAGGAATCCGCCAGCTGAGCCAGGGGCGTGGCCTGACTGATCCCGTCTACGGCCACCCATACTTTGTCTCCAGAAATCCCGGCCGGGTAGGCAAAAAACAGAAATGCCCGTGCCGTCAACGCCGGATTCAGGATATTCATGCCCACACCGCCAAATACCTCCTTTCCCAGGACGATACCGAAGGAGATACCCAGAGCCACCTGCCAGTAGGGAATATCAGGGGGCAGGATGAGAGGAAAAAGTAAGCTGGTGACTAAAAATCCCTCGTGGATCTCGTGTTTTCGTACGCAGGCAAACAACACCTCCCAGAATCCACCGACGACGATGGTGATGATATACACTGGAAAGAAATAAAGCGCCCCATGAAACACGTTGGCCAGAATGTTCTGGGGATCAAACCCGATGCCCAGCCACTGGATGACAGAGCGCTGCCAGCTTCCCGGAGGGATCGTCCCCAATCTGGTGAGTGCAAGATTAGCCTGAAGGCCTGTGTTATACAACGCCATCACGACCGCCGGAACCAGAGCCCATACAACCGTAATCATCATGCGTTTCAGATCAATGGCGTCCCGAACGTGCACAGGCTGCGGATTGACGTTTCCCTTCGTATACAGAAAGCCGTCGAGAGCCTCGTACAAATAATACAGGCGATGGAGCCGCCCACCTTCCGCGAAGTGTTTGGCCTGCCGGTCGAGGATATGCCTGAGAAGCTTCACACACCTTCCTTATCGATGATTTCGAGAACCTGTCTCAGATTTTCGCCGTGATTGATCTTCGATGCGCAGACGAACGTACACAGGGCCAAGTCTTCCTCATCCAGCTCCAGGCAGCCGAGTCTTTCGGACTCATCAATATCACCTGCGGCCAGAGCCCGCAGCAGATACGTCGGCAGAATATCCAAAGGCATGACTCTTTCATAACCGCCCGATGGAACGAGAGCCCGCACACCTCCGTGCTGCATCGTCGTAAAATCGAACGCCTTACGGGTTATGAGCCTGGATGCTACGATGTTTTTCACGGAAAACAGATCAAATCCAGGATTCAGCCAGCCCAGGAACGACCGGTACCGGCTTTCTGGGAGAACCGTGATCTGCTGATGGTATCTCCCCAGAAAAGCATTGGCTCCTTCTGCCACATGTCCGTTGAACACCGAACCCGATACGATACGCCTGAAGCCGGGCTTGCATTCTCCCTTCGTCAGGTCAGGGAGCGAAGCACCCATGCGTGTTCGGATCAATCGGGGTTGTTTCACATCCGGACCGGCCAGTGCGACAACGCGTTCAACCGAAAGCCTCCCTGACGTAAAGAGCTTTCCCATGGCTATTGCATCTTGAATGCCCACATACCACACGGCCTTGTTTCGATTCACGGGATCCAGGAAATGAATATGGGTTCCCACGTTGCCCGCAGGATGCGGACCTTCGAATTCCTCGACAGAAATAGTAGGAACATTTGCTGACGGAATCCTGGTCACCGGATTTTTACACACGAATACCTTTCCATCCGTCAGCCGGGATAGAACAGTCTGGCCTACCTGAAAATCGCTTTCCTGGCCTTCGAGGATTTTTTCCACCGACGGGGCGAGGGGATTCGTATCCATGGCTGTGATAAATACGGAATGCGGCACAGAATCTGGATCAGCCACCTTGCTGAAAGGTCGGACACGTATGGCCGTCCACAGGCCGGATGCCAACAGCTGTGAGACAATCGTGTCCCGATCGATCGTTTTCAGTTGATCCCTGGAATACGAAGAGAACGTGACCTCATCGTTCCCTTCCAGGTCGATGACAACGGACAAAAATGCCCGTTTCTCACCCCTGTGAATGGCCGCCACACGCCCACTGCCCGGGGATGTATACTTCACCGACGGCAGACGCTTATCGGTAAACAAGACCTGTCCCAGCGTAACGCGGTCGCCCTCGTCCACTTCCCATTGGGGTCTCATGCCGATATAATCCGATCCTAGCAAAGCGACCTGGCTCACATCATTGCTCGGAAAGATTTCCTGTCGAGGCTCACCGCTTATGGGAAGTCTCAACCCTTTTTTGATTCTAATCAGACCCATATTCGGCTTATTCTTCCGTCAAGATAAAAACGACCCTGGAATCAGGGAAGTTGCAGTCGGAGGCACAGGATACACTTACAGAACACCGATCCCGGAAGCCCCAATCCATAACATTCTGAAATGCGGCGTCCATCGCCGGTTCAACGGTATCATGACGATGGGGCATCACCCGTTCCATCTAATCGGCCATGATGGCTCCAAATATATAGGATGAATACCTGGACGATACTTTTCGTCGAACATCCTCCGATTCCTGTCATCTATTTTTTCAAAGGTATAAAACTTTTTTTTGAAATCCAACCCATCATTGGAATTGGGACACGACACACAGGCCAGGCCAGAAAGAGACGGATTATTTCATCTTTAAACCTACGATAGCACCTTTTTTATATCGTCCCAATCGTACGTCCAAGCTTTTCATGCCGCTTTTTTACCCCGCAAGTAGTCGATCATCGGCTGGGTGACCAGGGGTACGAGATCCCCTATCATATGGGGCATCAGATTGTCCATCACTTTTGGCATCAAATCCGGCATCTGTTCGGCCATGTAATCGGGCATGGGGATGCGTTCTCTGACCCTATCCAGCATTACTGGCATGACCTTGGGCATCATCAGAGGCAGAAGCCTCGGAAACAGGATCGGGAACATCGGCTTCATCATGTTGAGGGCACCCGGAATTTTACCCATGAATCGCATCATGCCGCCCATGCCCAGGGGCATGGCATCGATAAGCTCTTTCCACATCGATCCCATCAGGTCGGCAAAACCCTGCGGTGTCATCAGGGCGATCATGCCCTCGAATACCGCCCATTGTTTTTTAACCTCCGGATTGGGATCGGGGAAATCGTACCCCAAGGCCGAAGATGCAAATCGCGCTAAATCCACGACTTCCAGATCCATCTTTTTCGTATCCGCGGACACCCTGAGTTGAAACTCGCAGCACGGGCACAGAGCCAACACCTTATCGGCTCCGGCCTCTACGGCCTCGTCCAGACGATCCTTGCCGATATCTGCGGCAACCGGCGGTTCCTTGAGCAAGGTGAGGACAGATCCGCAGCAGTGGCCTTTCTGGCGATTATGCTCCATCTCAACAAAACGAACACCGGGAATGGCCTTGATTAATTCCCTCGGCTCTTCATACACACCCGACACACGTCCGATGTGACACGAATCGTGCCATGTGACGGTCGTGGGTTCTTGCCCATTCTTTGGAAACGTGAATTCACCCGAGGCGATCTTCTCGGCGACGACTTCACTGTAATGTTTTGCTTTAATGTCAAAGTCGATACCCAGCTTTTTCGTCCACGTGGGATAGACCTGCCGCCACATCATATCACAGGCCGGACAGGAGCTGATGACCGTATCGGCTCCGGCCTCCTTGACCGCCTGGATATTTTTTCGCATCGTCTCTTCGAATACGTCCCATTTACCGGCCACCAGCATCGGTGTCGCGCAGCAGTTCTCTTTTTCTCCCAGGTACGTAAAATCCACGCCCGCTTCATCGAGGAGCCGAACGCTGGCCATGCCGATATCATTCTCGACATAACTGGCCGTGCATCCGGCAAAATACACGTTCTTCGCCCGGTGCCCAGGCCCATGTTTCTTTTCCAAATCTTTCGGAAACCATTCGCCGCGGCTTTTGCGATACCCGGCCCAGATGTTTCCCTCTGCCTGGAGGGCTGCCACCATCATTTCAAACGGCGGAAAGGTCATCTTTTTCTTGTCTTCGATAAGCTGGCCCCGCAGTTTCATCCAGGAAGGCTCGATGGGAAGGGCGGCCGAACAGCGCAGGTTGCATAGCTCGCAGGTAGTGCAGCTAATGAACGTATCCACCATTTGCTGATCCCATTGGGTTCTGCCCTCCATGTATTCACGGAGCCAGTACCATTTACCCCGGGGGCTTTGACTCTCCCAGCCCCTGCCATAGAACTGATCACACTCATCGATGCAGTAACCACATTGAGAACACGAATAAGCATACCAAGCGACATCGGGCGGGATGTCCCGGATGGGTTTCTCCGGCCGCTCCCCGACTTGGGTGATGACCAGATTGCCGAAAGGCCGTATGAGCGACTCAAAAGCCGAAGCGAATGTCATAACCATTCCTAAAAGTCCGTTTTTCAGCACTTTGCCCGGATTGAGTAGCCCCTTGGGATCCACTTCACGTTTGAATACTTTCAACCGCTTGACGCGTTCTTTGCCTAGAATCTGACCGGCCTTTTTCGCGAAATACATCCCTGTGGAATAGGGACGGCCACCGTATCGTCGTGCAATCTTGATGATGGTCATCACCAGCCCGAATACAAAATTATAGCCTAGCTTCCTCTGATCGCCGGGAATGAATCCCAGAATAACGACCTCTGGATTCCCATCGGGACCTTTCTTGATGATAACGCCTTCCTTGACGATGGGCTGATCAACCTTCCGCTCGATCTCCGTCATCACATCGCCGAGATGAGACAAGGGGACGATGACTTCCGAAGGCACCAGGGATGGCCCCAGACGCTTGACAACCATCAATTTGAACCGATGCTCCCATTCGTGATGAGCGATGCGTTCGCTGAGGATTTCACCCTGGCAGGGTTTGACCAAGTCATCCAAAATCGGCCGGACAGTCTTGGCATCCTTTTTCCGGAAAGCCAGAGTCATGATGTACGATGCGGGCAGAATGACCCGTTCTTCGATAGGATGACCATAATGTTCCATCAGGGGGGCCTTGTTCTTCAGCTCGGCCATTTTCGGGTTGATAAACATCATGGCCCAGATGGGCAGGTCGGCTTGAACAATGCCCTCGACGATCCTCTGAAGTTCGTGGGCATCGGGACATGCCAGTGATACCACGTCTAAATCTTCCAACGGCTGTACCTTGAGTGTCACCTGGCTGATAAACCCGGTAATGCCCTCTGCCTCGGATACAAGCTCGAGATCATCCTCCTCGAAAACACGAACCTCACCGCTGGGCAGGACGACCCGAGCCGAAACGACGTTCTGGCTGTAATAACCAAACTCAGTGCTGCCGATACCGGCACCCCCTTGGGCCAGCCAACCGCCGGCCGTGGAGGAGGGATAACTGGTGGGATAAAGCCTGAGCGTGAGCCCCTCTTTCTTCAATTTTTCGTCGAGCTTTTCCCAGGTGATGCCAGCCTCTACAGTGACTGTGAGATTTTCTTTATCGATAGCAACAATATTCTTCATGCGATAAAAGTCGATGACCAATCCCTTTTTCATCGGGATGACACCGCCGTAGCCTGAGGACGCCTTGGCCCTGGGCGTCATGGGGATGCCTTCATCATAGGCCCACCGAACGATTTCCACGAGTTCCTCTTCCGATGTCGGTTGGACAACGGCATCGGGTGTGGTGTTACCGATTATGGGTTTAACAAGGTTGGGAATGGCCGCGATATCATGTCCATAGAGCATTCGTTCCGTTTCATCGAGCGATGCCCTGTTATCGAATTTAAGAAAAAAATCTTTTTGCTTTGCGTTCATCCGTACCTCCTGAATCCCCTGAACAAATTAGATTACATCACATCTGCCAATTGTTCCAATGCCTGCTTTATATCCGTAATTTGATTTTCATCGAGTTGAGACGTAAATCGCTTCTCACATTCTTCCATGCGATTTTCGATTGTTTTTCTCATGGTTTTTCCTTTCTGGGTCAGAAAGACTTCCATGCTTCGCCTATTTTCCGGCACGGTTTCCGACTGGACAAACCCGCTTTGCATCAATCGACCGATAACCCGGCTTCCCCGTGAAGG
>Ga0180437_10000612_pt1 | contig 66628 bp, 43 predicted proteins | sample SS_ome_4_FD_132410 | JGI IMG/M metagenome (GOLD analysis project Ga0180437, IMG submission 132410) | Hypersaline lake sediment archaeal communities from the Salton Sea, California, USA - SS_3_D_1 metaG | ecosystem: Environmental > Aquatic > Non-marine Saline and Alkaline > Hypersaline >...
GAGGTCGCCCCCGCCGACGCGCGTTACGGTCAACGTGAGACTGCGGCCGGGGGCGCATGCCGACGCGCCTTAGCGAAGAACATTCCACCTTATTGGGGTGGCGGCTCCGGCGAGCCAGGCGACCCCGCCACAGCGTGGTTCGCTGTGGCCGACATCTCTTGGCGATCTGCCATTACGCGCGGCGGCGGGGGCGACCGACGCGCTTTGCGCACCGAGGTTCGGCCGCCTCCGTCCATGTGACTCCGCTCCCGAGGACGAGGAGGAACTGCCCGGCGTGGGCCGGTCGCCCTTCTCGCCCGGCCCCAGGAAACCACCGTACCAACGGCGCCCAAACCGGCGCGTCGCACCTTCCAAGCGGCGTCTGGGCGCATCTGTCCCGATCAGGTCATACTGGTCAGGTCCTGGACTAGTGCAGAGCATCCGGCGGTGCCTGCCATTCTGGGACCGTTCGAGCCGCCCTCGCTCGATGGTCACAGACGCCGAGTCGTGGTATCCTTAGGGCGGTGGGCGGGTCTTTGGGAACGGCCCCCAACGGGGCCCCGGTGTGAGGATGGCAATCGTGCTTCTGCAACGCAGAGGGAGGATCGGTTTCACGCTGGTCGAGCTGTTGGTGGTCATCGCCATCATCGGTATCCTGATCGCGTTGTTGCTGCCGGCGGTGCAGGCCGCGCGGGAAGCGGCCCGGCGTGCCCAGTGCATGAATCACCTCAAGCAGTTGGGCCTCGCCGTGCACAACTACGTTGCCACGATCAGGGGGTTTCCACCCGTCTTCATCATCGATTCGGCCTACGCGCCCAGCAATACCCAGTGGGACGTGTGGCAGCAGGCCGAGAGCGGGGAGCACGGCACGAGCTGGATGCTGCAGATCCTGCCGTACATCGAGCAGGAGAATCTGTTCGCCGCGTGGGACTTCACCAAGAACGTCAAGGACAACCAGGCCACGGCGGCGCGGGACGTGCCCGGCTTCTATTGCGCCAGCCGCCGGAATGGCATTCGTCCCGACGACGAGGCGATGATGTTTCTCGGTTGGACCGCCGGGGGAACCGACTACGGCGCCTGCATGAGCGCCGCCAACCTGTATTGGAATCAAAGCACGGCCTACGGTGGCAACGCGTGCGGCCATAAGATCATCCGTCACGAGCGCCTCATGTGGAACCAGGGGGACAACGGCCCGAACCGATATCCGGGACCGGGGATCTTTCTCCCGAACGAGAGCACGAGGATCGCCGATATCCGTGACGGCACGAGCAATACGCTGATGCTCGGTGAACTGCAGCGCGTACAGATACCGCTGGGAGAGCCCGCCAACTTCGACAACTGCGGAGAAATGAGCCACGACGGCTGGGCCGCGGGCGGCGTCTCGACCAACTTCGACACCTACTCGAACATCATTCCCGACGATGCCGAGAACCCCGGCGGGCTGAACAACGGGTTCTTCGAGTCGGCCGGGAGCGAGCATCCCGGGGGCGCACAGTTCTGCCTGGGCGACGGCTCGGTCCGTTTGCTCAGCGAAAACATCGACACGCTGGTGTACGAGAGCTTCGGCACGCGCGCCGGCGGGGGCACCGTTCCCATTCCCTAGTCGCACGACCGCGAACGCAATCCCCTGTCCATGGCCGATCACCCTTCCCCATCCGTCCTTTGTTGCCGACTGGCCGTCGCCGCGCTTGTAGTGTCGGCGCTGGGCTGTTCCCACGGCGATCGACCCGAATTGGCGCCCGTTCGCGGCAAGGTCACCATGGACGGCGAGCCGTTCTATCCCGGCGTGATTACGTTTCAGCCCGCGCAGGGCCGGGCGTCGCGGGCGAAGCTCACGCCCGAGGGCGAATACGAACTGATCTATCTTCGCGACATCGAGGGTGCCAAGATCGGACGTCATACCGTGCGGATCGGCAATCCCTCCGAGGAAGACGAACGCCTGCGGGGCGAGGGGGTGCCCGCGCAGTACAACACCGAGACCACGTTGACCGCAGAAGTGGAGCCGGGCCAGAACACGATCGACTTCGCCCTGAAGTCGGCGCCGTAGGGTGGCATGCTCGCGCTGTCGCGGCCCTTTCTGCCGCGCGATGCGGACCGCACGGCTCGCCCGTTTGGAGCTCCGGAACAGCCAGCGCAGCGCACGCAAGAGCCCGATCAGCGGGCAACCGATCGGGCTCAACACAGTCGGCCGTTGCGTCGCTCCTCAGCGATTGCGTCGCCTCCACGCCACGCCGATCCCCAGCCCGGCCAGCAGCGACCAGATGAGCAGCGTGGCCGGCTCGGGAATCTGGACGACTTGGAAACCCATGTAGCCGGCGCGTCCGACCGACGCATCATCGAGGTTGAGCGTGAGGGTGCCACCGCTCACGCCTCGAAAAGAGACGTAGTTTCCTGCTCCGTCCGTGGTGGCGTCATCAAGCCCGCTGAACGACGTGTCCTGAGTCCACTGGATGCTCCACGACCCGTTCGCCGCGGTCAAGCCAACACGAGGTGTATTGGCAGCGCCTCCCTGAACGGACCCGTAGACATAAACATCGTAAACGGCGAAGGGTACATTCGAGAGGGTCAATACCGCGTTATCATTCGTGTCAAAGAGCGAACCGCCCGCCATCATCTTGGCATCGGGCGAGCCGGTGTAGCCGTTGTCGTACTTCCACCCGTTTGTGCTGGACAGTCCTGCCGTCGCGCCGCTGGGGGTGCCGTCGTCGAAGTTCAGAGCCAAGGGACCATAGGTAATGGCTCCACCTCCAGCGGGCAGCATGACCGGGGAGTTGTTCCAGTTTGCTACCGGCACGGCCCCGGCGACTTCACCCGCGGCCAACGCGTCGTTGGAATCAGGGCCAACGTGGTTGATGCTGATGACGGTTGCGCCTACGGACGACGCACTCAGCGCCAGGGCCAACACGCCTACGACTGCGACAAGGGTCTTGGGCATGGTCATCGGTCTTGCTCCTCTTTCTTGGGTTCTCGACGCGACCCCTTTCCTGCAAACAGCTTGCGACATCGCGTCCCAAAGACTCATTTCACAAATCAACGTCCCGAAAGACGGGCAAACACCTCAGTTTCAGAAAGAGAGCTTTCTCGCCAACGGACCCCTCTCTGTGGTTGGTTCAGCCGGAGTGGCGATGGTCTCTTCCCATTTGGGCGTCCTGCCGGACCCGACTTGGCCCCACGGGCCTGAGTCATCGCCTATCCCCGCTTCCCTCTATACCTAATATGCCGCTCGCCCCCTCTTCCTGACACCAATTCCGGAATTTTTTCGGATTCCGGCAAGATCCACTCTGGGGAGGGAGTTCCGGAGCGGGTTTTCCAGTCTGTGGAGGCGCACGAGAACGACCCAAGAGTAGGGTTGCGCTGGCCGTCACACCCCCTTGGAAAGGGGGCATTGGAGCCGTTCCTCCAGAAGGCGGAAAGTGCAGAGGTGCGATACACCGCCTTGCGTTGACAAGCAAGCAGCACACCCCTCCATGGGGCTGTTTGATGGCTCGCCATTCGGTGCAGGGGTCGCGAAGGGGCCGTATCGCGCGGCGGCGGGGGCGACCGCGTGCACGAAGCGCATCTGGTTTGCGCGCAGAGGTCGATTTCACCTCCGCAGGAAACTGCACTTCGCCGGGTGCAAGCGGTGAGGCGTCCCGCCCCCAAATAAGCCGGGCCGGGCCTCAGCCCCCGCCGTCCGTTCGGTAGGCTCGGAGCTTGCGGTAGAGGGTCTTGCGATCGAGGCCCAGGATACGGGCGGCAAAGGTCTTGTTGCCGCCGACAGATTCCATGACGTGCCGGATGTAGCGGCGCTCGACCTCCTCCAGGGGGATCAGCTCGCTGGGATCGTCGCCGCCAACGAACACCTGCGAACTCTGGTAGTCGCGGATCTTCTCGGGCAGGTCTTCGACGGCGAGCTTGTCGTAGCGGGTCAGGGCAACCGCACGTTCCATGACGTTGCGAAGCTCGCGCACGTTGCCCGGCCAGGAATAGGCCAGGAGCTTTTCGGCCACCGCTTCCGAGAGGCCGACGACCGCTTTGCCCGATCGGGCGGCGAGCGTCTCGATGAAGTGCTGGGCCAACAGCAGGGTGTCGGTGCCGCGGGACCGCAGCGGCGGGACCTCCAACTGAATCACGTTGACGCGGAAGAACAGGTCCTCGCGAAAGCGCCCCTCCTCCACGGCCGTCTCCAGGTCCTGGTTCGTGGCGGCCAAGAGGCGGACGTCGAACGGCACCTCCCGGTCGCCGCCGACGGGCCGAATCCGGCTCTCCTCGATGGCCCGCAACAGCTTCGGCTGAAGGGCTGGGGCCATTTCGCCGATTTCGTCGAGCAGCAGCGTGCCGCCCTCGGCTTGAAGAAAGAGGCCCTTTCGCTCGGCGCGGGCGTCGGTGAATGCGCCGCGAGTGTGGCCGAACAGCTCGCTTTCAAGCAGGGCGTCAGGCAGCGCCGCACAGTTGACGGCCACGAAAGGACCCTCGCGCCGCCGGCTGCGGCGGTGGATCGACCGGGCGACCAGCTCCTTGCCGGTCCCGCTCTCGCCGGCGATCAGCACCGAGGCCTCGGAATCGGCGATCCGCGAAAGCTGGTCGTAGAGCTTCTGCATGGGCGGGCTGGAGCCGAGCAGCTCGTCGAACCGGGTAGTCCGCGCGACGGCCTCACTCAGGACTTTGACCTTTTCCTGGAGCTGCCGGTGCTGGAAGGCCCGTTGTAGGGTCAGGGCCAGCAGGTCCATTTCGATCGGCTTGGTCACGAAGTCGTAGGCTCCGGCCCGGATCGCGGCGACCGCCGTCTCCATGCTGCCGAAGGCGGTCATGACGACGACCGGGATGTCGGGCCGGTTCTCCACAACTCGCCGGCAGAAGGCGAGCCCGTCCGTGCCGGGCATTTTCAGATCGGTGAGGACGACGTCGAACGGGTCTTGACGCAGGGTCTCAAACGCCTCCTCGGCCGAGGTACACCACGCCACGTCGAACCCGCGGAGCGACAGGTCCGCTTCGAGCATTTCACACATACTCTGCTGGTCGTCGACGATGAGGATGCGTGGCTTCAAGGCTTCGCCTCCGCGGGCAGGTAGACGGTGAAACAGCTCCCCCCGCCCGGCTCGCTCTCAACGCCGATCCAGCCCTCGTGCTCTTCGACGATACCGTAGGCCACCGACAACCCCAAACCGGTTCCCTCGCCGACGGCCTTGGTGGTGAAGAACGGCTCGAACAGGTGCGGCAGGCTTTTCGGCGGGATGCCGACCCCTTCGTCCTGCACGCTGACGGCGTAGCAGTCGACCTCGGGCTGCTCGGGGCTCTGGGGGGGCCGGGCCCGGCAACGGCGGATTCCCAACGCGACGGTCCCGCCGTCGGGCATCGCCTGGATCGCGTTGACGACCAGGTTCGTCATCACCTGCTTCATCTGGTTTGGGTCGATTCGGGCAACGGCCGGCTGATCGGGAACCGAGGCGTGCAGTCGCGCGCCGTGCTTCTCCCCGACAACGGTGAGCAGATCGACGGTCTCCTCGAGGACGTCCCGCAGATCGACGGGGGCGCGTTCCGGGGCGCTACGGCGAGCGAAGTTGAGAAGCTCGCGAATGAGGGCGGCCATGCGGTCGGTCTCTTGCTTGATCGCCGCGGCGCTCTGGGCGGTCTTTTCGGCCGAGAGCTTCCCCGAGGCGATCAGCTCGGCCCGGCCGGAAACCACGTTGATCGGCGTTCCCAGCTCGTGGGCCATTCCCGAGGCCACGCGGCCGACGGTCTTCAGCCGGTCGGCGTGGCGGAGCTGCTCCATGGCGTCGATTCGGGCGGCCGTCTCCTGGCGCACCGCGGTCTGGGCCGCGGCCAGCCGATCGCACATCCGGTTGAGGCTTTCGCCCAGCTCGGCCAGCTCGTCGTGGGAGCGAACGTGGACCGGCGTGCTCAGGTCGCCGGCCCCGACGCGGCGCGTCTTGTCAACGAGCTTCTCCAACGGCCTGCCCACCATGCGGACGCCCACAATGGTTGCCACCAGGCCGGAGGCGAGGACCATGGCCCCCATCAGCCACAGCGTCGCACAGATGGTGTCGTGCGTCTCCTGCTGGAGTTCCGACATGTCCCGGGAGAACTCCAAACCGCCATGGCGCCCGGGCTCGAGGGATATTGGCCAATAGGTGTGGAGATAGGCCGTGCCGTCGGGGGCGCGGCCCTCGACGGGCAAGTGCTGCTCGATCACTACGGCGGTGAGGAGTTCCGGGGCGGCGGCCGGGCAATCGACGGCACGGCGGCCCGCATCGAACCAGACCCAGCGAATCCGTATGCGCCGATGTTGGCCGTCGGCGCTATGGATGAACTCCACTAGGCCTTCGTGCCCCCTCTCGCGCCACGCGGCCGCGGCCGAGTCGCGCAGGGCCTCGCCGAGGTTCTGTGCCTCGGCCTGGGTCTCCTCGTGAAACCGCCGTGTCTCTCGTTGGATGGTGAAGTAAGCGTAGGCGGCCGTGAGCAAGATGATCGGCAGCATGAAGGCGGTCACCAGTTTGAACGTGAGTTTCACCGCTGCCTCGCTTCTTCAGGCCTGAGGTCTGCCTAAGGATGTGCCCCGTGGCGTTATGCCACGGTGGGGCATTATGGGGCGCCGGCGCTCGTCGCAGATACCGCCATCTCGCGGAGTTTCTCCGGAATTCCGTCTGAAACTCGCTTTCCTGCAACTCGCTCGCCAAATCTCCGCAGTTTCGGCACGGCAACTGCATTATCGAGTGGCAAGGACCGCCCGACAAGCGGCCGTCCCGGCGCACCAGACACTTGGTGACGTTTCAGCCATTCGGCGAACGGCTTTGTATGACGGCCTTCCAAGGCCGTCGATGGCTTCGTTGTGTCGGCGACGGCCTCGGAAGGCCGTCGTACTTCCGGTGGCTGGGGCTTCGGGAAACGCGGACGGTAAGACAAGCGATGCCGACAGACCCTCGGGGAGTGCCCGAGTGTCGTCTGGCGGCGCCATTCCAGAAGGAGGGCTACGCAATGAGCTGTCCACTTACCCCCAAGTCGAGGCGAGGTTGGCTGTTGCTGGCGGCGTTGCCTCTGTTGATCGCGGCAATGTCCGTCGCTGCTCTGCCGATCAAGACGGCCATCGAGCAGGAGCACCAGAAGGCCGCGGCCGCCGGCTACGCCCAAAACCTCTCGCAGGCGTTCCGCAACGCGGCCAAGGAGGTTCAACCGTCGGTCGTCCTGATCAAGGCGAATGCGACCGTGCCGGTGAAATGGAAAGGCGACGGGATGCAACCGCGCGGGCGATCCATGGAGAGATGGTACGGCGAAATGCCTTTCCGAGGGCTGCCCGATATACCCGAGCTGAAGCGGTTCTTCGAGAAGATGCCCGAGATGCCGCAGATCCCCAACCAGCCCGAGATGGGCGTAGGTTCCGGGGTAATCATCGACGAGTCGGGCGTCGTGCTGACGAACAACCACGTGGTCGACGGGCGCAACGACGTTACCGTGCGGCTCAGCGACGGCCGGGAGTTCAAGGCGGAAGAGGTCAAGTCCGATCCGGCGACCGACCTGGCCGTGATCCGCATCAAGGGCGCCGACGATCTCACCCCGGCCAAGCTGGGCAACAGCGACGGGGTCGAAATCGGCGACTGGGTGCTCGCCCTGGGCCATCCGTTCGGCCTGGAGGGGACCGTGACCGCCGGGATCGTCAGCGCCAAAGGCCGCTCGATCGGCATCCCGAACCGGGCCGCCTTCATCCAGACCGACGCCGCCATCAACCCCGGCAACAGCGGCGGCCCCCTGGTCAATCTCAAGGGCGAGGTGATCGGCATCAACACGGCCATCTCCTCGCGCAACGGAGGGAATCAGGGCGTAGGGTTCGCTATCCCGGTCAACATGGCCAAGTGGGTCAGCCAGGAGTTGATCGGCCACGGCTCGGTGCGCCGGGCGCAGCTCGGCGTGATGATCCAGGCCGTCACGCCCGACCTGGCCGAGCAATTCGGCCTGGAGTCGCCGGAAGGCGTGCTCGTGGCCGACGTGATGCCCGACACCCCGGCGGCCAAAGCCGGTCTGAAGGCTGGCGACGTGATCCTCGAGTACGCGGGTCATGCCGTTTCCACGCCGCACGAAGTGCAGGCCGCGGTCGAGCGATCCGGGATCGGCGAGAGCCACGCGGTCGTCGTGATGCGTGATGGAAAGCGGATGTCACTGGAAGTGACGCCGCGTGAGGCGCCTGCCGACGTCGAGAACGCCGGGCAGGGCTTCCCCGGCTCCGGCGAGCATCAGCCCTCGCGGTTCGAGAAGCTGGGGCTCGAGGTCGAGACCCTCACGCCCGAGGTCGCCGAGCACCTCAACGTCAAGGCCGACCACGGCGTGGTGATCACCGACGTGCGTTCGGGCGGCCCGGCCGACGAGGCCGGGCTGGCGGCGGGCATGGTCATCGTCCAGGCCGACCGCAAGCCGCTCAACAGCGTGGGCGACCTGAGCAAGATCCTCGACAACGTCAAGGACGGCGTGCTCCTGCTGGTCCGCAGCGAGCAGGGTTCCCGGTTCGTCGTTCTCGACATAGGAGACTGACGTGGGATGCCTGCGACTTGTCCGCGGGCATTCGCGAAGTAGCGACAAGCGTAATGATCCCGCGGGCATTCGCGACATCGACAGCCGAAACCGTTTGGTGATAGCAAGGAAGGACCCATGCCCTCCGACCCGAAGACCTCCGGTTCGCCGCGACGCCAAAGTCAGCCACCTCCGCTTTCCCGTCCGGCATCCGGAGGTCCTTCGGGTTCGGGACCTCTCATCCCGCGGAAGGAAGTTCGACCCATCCCGTCGCGCAGCTTGAGTTTGCTGATCGAGGTGATTCGTCGGGCAAGGCGCAATCCGGATCGCTGATCCCCCGACCGCTCGAAGCGCCCCGCTGAAGCCGGCACCGAGCCTCGCCGGCCTTGCAGCCGATGGTGTGCCGCCCCACGAGCACGTTTCACACGGAGGGACGTCCGATGAAGAAACTCCCGGCCGATCCGGTTGATATCTACATGCAGCAAGTCAGCTCCTACCCGCTCCTGACGCTAGAGGAGGAGATCGCCGCCACACGCCGGGTCGTGGAGCACCGGAAGCGGTATCGCCGCGCCTTGTTCGAGACTGATTACGTGCTCGTGGCGATCGTTGGGTTGCTGGGCAAGGTGCTTCGCCGCGAGACCCGAATCGATGCCGTGATCCAGGTGCCGCTGACGGACGTGGCCAAGAGGGAGCGGGCCCGAGCCGCGCTACGGGGGGTCGTGCCGAGACTCCGGCAACTTCTCGAACGCAACGGCCGGGACTTCGCGCTGACGACCAGCCGGAAGCAGACCGAATCACAGCGCCGAACGGCACGCCGCCGGGTTCTCGGGCGGCGTCGCCGAGCGGCCCGGATGCTCGACGACCTGCAACTTCGGCGCGAGCGGTTGCTACCCATCGTTCGGGAACTCGAGGAGATTGCCCGGCGCATGGACGAATTGCAGGGGCAACTCCGTCGCCGGTCTGATTCTGAGCGGATTCCGCCGCCTGAGCGTGAACTCGGCGCCGAGCTACGGCGCCTCAAACGACTCACGCGCGAGACTCCGGCAAGCCTCCGCCGGCAACTGGCGCGTGTCAGCGCACTGCGGGAGGAGCACGACGCCGCGCGTCGCGAGTTGGCGGCCGGCAACCTCCGCCTGGTCATCTCCGTGGCCAAGCGCTATCGCGGCATGGGCGTGCCCTTCTCCGACTTGATCCAGGAGGGCAATGCCGGGCTGATGCGGGCGGTCGATAAGTTCGATCCCGATCGGGGAGTGAAGTTCGCGACCTACGCCACCTGGTGGATCCGCCAGGCGATCACGCGAGGGATCGCCGACCAGAGCCGCACCGTCCGCGTGCCCAGCGCCACTATCCAGCACCTCAAAAAAGTCGCTGCGGCAACGCAGGCGATCCGGCTGGAGCGCAATCGCCGACCCACCACCGAGGAGACCGCCCGGCGGGCAGGACTGACGCTGAGCCAGACCCGCGACGCCCTGAAGGCCGGCCGTCGGATCTCCTCCCTGGACCGGGAGCCGAGCAACCGGAAGGACCTCCGGCCGGCCGACGTATTGCCGGACCACCGCGAACACGACACGCTGGACGATCTGAATCAGGGGTTGCTGAGGTCCCGGATTCACGACGCTCTGCGACGTTTGACGCGCCGCGAACGGGAGATCCTCCAGTTGCACTACGGACTCGTCGATGGCCACAACTACACGCTGGCCGACATCGGCAAGATCTTCTGCGTCAGCCGGGAGCGGGTTCGCCAGATCGAGTGCGACGCGCTGGAGAAGATCCTGAGCTCTGACCAGGCCGGCGGTCTGGCCGCCTTCCTCGACGAAACGCCCCGCCATTCTGCGCGGGAAGCCCCTCCGCAAGACCCACTGTAGGAGGCGTCTCCAGACGCCGACTGAACCGGGATTGACACGGATCGGCGACTGGAGTCGCCTCCTACAACGAGGGTCACCCCGCGGGGACCGCTTTGAGCGTCATCAGCACGGCGACGGCCAGGAGAAACCATCCGACGAAGGCCTTGAGGCGGCGGTTCTCCATTTTGACCGAGAGCCTGCTCCCCAACTGGGCCCCCAGGAACACGGCGGCGGCCAGCAGGAGCGAGAGCCGCCAGTTCCAGTGCCCTTGAACGAGGTGCCCGGCGAGTCCGCCGACGGCGGTCAGTCCGACCATCACGGCGCTGGAGCCGATGGCGACATCGACGGGGATTCCAAACAGGATGGCCATCATCGGGACGTAGAAGATCCCGCCGCCCACGCCCAGCAACCCGCTTAGCATTCCCGCGACGTACGAGCCGCTCAGTCCGACGGGCATGTTCACCCGATACTCTCTCTCGCCGAGGCGGCGTTCCCAAACGAACCACCGCCGGCGGCGGCGTGGCCAAACGTCGCGCCTCCGGGGAGACGCGACCATGAAACAGGCGCCCAAAGCGAGTGTCAGGGCAAACAACACCAAGAGGACCTCGCCCGAAAGAAAGTCGGAGAACACGCCGCCGATGAAACCGCCCAGGACCGAGGCCGATTCGAAGGACATCACGAGCGGCCAGTCGATTCGGTTCGCCTTGCGGTAGACCAGCGAGGAGGAGAGCGACATGGCCATGATCAGGAAGAGGCTGGTCGTCGCTGCCTCGTGGAACCCGATCCCCAGCCAGACCTGGATGGGAGTATACAGCACCCCACCCCCCTGGCCGAGCATCGACACCAGGATGGCCGCCGCAAACATGCAGAACGTCAGAGCGGACAGCATCGCAAACCTCGCGCTCAATTGACGATGGAGCGTCCGTGCTTCAGCGAGTGGCCGGTTTCAACACCATGCCGCCGTCTTCCTCGCCGAAGACCCGGTACGCCGCCAGCTTCACCGCGTCTGCCAGCAGGAACCAGACCAGGGCGTAGCCCCACACGAAGGCCGCCCAGCCCCAGCCGATCGGCGTCATCAGCCCGATTCCGTAGACCGCGATGAGCGTGGCTACCAGTTGGGTCCCGACCACCGCCCCAAACAGGATCGGCGCCGGTCGGATCGACCAGAACGGTTTGCGTGTCCGGGCCACGAAGACGGTCAGGTGTCCCGCCACGGAAAGCTTCAGGTACATGAGGGTCTGAATCGTGTCCCGCCCGATCCCGAATACCCGTTCCGCGATGTAGAACAGGCCGAACGACGCGATCACGCCCAGGACGCCGAGCACCGAGGCGAGCCCCAGGACCTCCTGCATGTTCCAGGTCTCCGGCCGGTCGGAGTAGCGGACCCGATCGTAGGCGATCGAGAGGATCGCCCCGTCGTTCAAGAGCGCCAAGAGCACGATCATCACCGCCGTGACCGGGTAGAAGTTGAACACCAGGATGCTAAGCGTCATGAACAGCAGCACGCGGATAGTCTCGGCAATGCGGTACAAGGCGTAGTTGGTCATCCGTTGGAAGATATTGCGGCTTTCTTCGATGGCGTTGATGATGACCGACAGGCCCGGGCTCAAGAGCACGATGTCGGCGGCGGCGCGGGCGGCGTCGGTGGCCCCGGAGACGGCGATGCCCACGTCGGCTTTCTTCAGCGCCGGGGCGTCGTTCACGCCGTCGCCGGTCATGCCCACGACGTGCCCCCGCTGCTGCAGCACGTCGACGATATGGTACTTGTGCTCGGGATAGACCTGGGCGAATCCGTCGGCGTTCTCGATGGCGTCGGCGAGCTGCCCGGTTTCGTGATGGCTGGTCTCGGGGAAGATCCCGGCGTCGAGGATGTTGGTTCCCATGGCCAGCTTCTTGGCGATTTCGCGGGCGATCGGCTTCTGGTCGCCGGTGACCATCTTTACGCGGCAGCCCATCTTGCCGGCGGTTTCGAGGGTCGCCCGGGAGTCCTCCCGTGGCGGATCGAAGAGCGGCAGCACGCCGAGGAACTGCCATTGGTCGCCGCCGTCGGTGCGGGCGACGCCGAGGGCCCGGTATCCCCCGGCTGCAAGGTCGTCAATGGCTTCCTCCACCTCCTTGCGGATTTCCTCGGCGTTGGCCGACAGTTCCAAAATCACCTGGGGCGCCCCTTTGGTCGTCTTGAACGCGCGGCCGTCGGGTCCTACGACCGTTGCTTCCGTGCGCTTGTGGACGGGATCGAACGGCATGAAGTGCTTCACGTCGTAGGACCCGTCGGGTTCATCGTCTTCCACGCCGCCGAGCACCGCGAGGTCAATCGGATCCTCGTCTTCGGCCCGCGACGCGAGCGACGCAGCCCGAATGGTCTCTTCCGGCGTTACGCCGCCAACGGTGAACGGCTCCCCGAGCGTGAGCCGGTTCTGCGTAAGCGTACCCGTCTTGTCGGAGCAGAGCACGTCCATGCCGGCCAACTCCTCGATCGACGCCAGGCGGCTGACGATCGCTTGCGACGCTGAGAGAATCTTCGCCCCCACGGCCATGGTGACCGACAGAACCGTGGGAAGGGCGACGGGGATCGCCGCCACGGTCAGCACCAGGGCAAACTGGACGGTGGTCATCATCGGGTCGCCGCGGAACAGGGCCACGACGAGAATCACCGCCACGAGGGCCACGGCCAGAAGGATCAAGAAGTTGCCGATCTTCAGCACCGCGCGCTGGAAATGGCTGACCGAGCCGCCGGCCTCGACCAACTGGGCCGTCTTGCCGAAGTAAGTGTCTGCGCCCGTGGCGTAGACAAAGGCATCGGTCTCTCCGCGCCGGAGAATGGATCCCGAGTACACGACCTCACCCGACGACCGGGAGACGGGCAACGACTCGCCGGTCAGCGCCGATTGGTCCACCTCGACGGAATCCTCGCCGGCGAGCTTGGCGTCGGCCGGTACGATGTCGCCGATTCGCAGGCGGACCAGGTCGCCGGGCACCAGCTCGCGGGCGGGAATCGTCTTCCAGGCATCGTCCCGCTTGACCCGGGCGCGCAGCGCCAGCTTCTTTTTCAGTGCGGCGATGGCGTTGCCCGCCTGAAACTCCTCCCAGAAACCGACCACGGCGTTCGCGGCCAACAGCGCCAGGATGATCCCGAAATCGACCCAGTGTTGGACGACCACCGACAGGATGGCCGCCACTTCGATCATCCAGGGGATCGGTCCCCAATAATAGGAGAGGAGCTTTCGGATCGGGCTGACGGTCTTTTCCGCCAGCTCGTTGAACCCCACCTCTTCGAGCCGGCGGCGGGCCTCCTCGCCGGTCAGTCCCTCGGGCGACGTGTGAAGCCGGTCTTCCGTGTCGGCGACGTCCATCGCCGCAAGATCACGGTCTTTGGTCTCCGTCGCTCCGTGCTCCGTCATCGTGCTCATAACTGATTGCCTTTCTTCCTTCTCGGTTTCCACGTCGGCGGGAAAGGTGACGGGTGCTTTTGCCCGTCAGGGTTTGACGCCGAGGACGATTTCCACCGGCACCCACATGTGCTCCAGCGAGGCGTCTTCGATGCGGAATCCCGCCTCTTCGAGGGCCCGGCGGACATAGATCGGGCGGCAGTCCATCAAGTTGGGGAAGTGGCGGTGGGTCCACTCGAAGGCCGCCAGGATCATGCCCCGCTTGCCTTCCTTCGACACGCCGACCACGACGATTCGCCCGCCGGGGCGGAGGACCCGAACGCACTCCGCGAGGACCCGAGGTATGTCCGGCGTGTCGAACAGCTCGAGGGTGAAGTTCATCACCACGGCGTCCATCGACTCGTCCGCGTAGGGTAGCTGCTCCGCGTCGCCACGATACAGCTCGACCCAATCGGCGACTTTTTCGTCCTCGAGCCGTTTACGTGCGACGGCCGCCATCCTTTCCGCGATGTCTATTCCGTAGACGCGGCCGGCGGGGCCCACCGCCCAAGCGAGCTGGACCAGCGTATGTCCGGTGCCGAAGCCGATCTCCAGAATCTCCTCCCCCCGCCGAGGCCGCAGCTTCTTGAGCCCCGCCTGGCGCATCGGGTGTTCCGAGTGTTCGGCCAACAGATCGTAGACCTTGGCGATCTTGTTGTAGAAGGCCCGGGTCTCCTCCTTGGACTGAAGAACTGGAAGAATGTCTGGCTCGGCCAACGTGGTTTCGTACTCGTTCATCGCTTTACCACCTCCTAGTCGGCAAAGGGCTATTTGGCCGCAACGCAAGAAGGACTTACACGGAAAGCACGAGGACGCAAATGCCGTTCCTTTTGGCGCGACCCCCCTCAGCGCGGAATGAGTCGTCATGTGGACTTGTCGGGTAATCGCACGTGGAACGAGCCGAGAGTGGGCCGCGTGTTCAGGAACTGGACAGCGCGTCCACAATATGGCGTCGCGTGGCTTTCCGGCGGGGGGGGCGGCCGGGCCGCCTTGAGGATCACGCCAGCAGAACGGCAAGAAGCCCAGTGAGGAATACGCCGTCGAACGTGCCCGCCCCGCCGATCGAGGCAATCGGGGCGCCCAGTCCAGGCAGCGCGCCCAGGTTCATTAGATCCGCCCCGATCAGCGTGCCCAAAGTCCCGGCGACATAGGCCAACGGGGCCGACTTCTTCCACTGCTTCCACGCAAGCAGCACCGCAACCATTGCCGCCACGATGGGCGGAATGAACGTCGGCACCGAGATACCGACACCTCGAACGGGGCGGGCCAGGGCGTGGGCCACCAGCGCAACGCCCGCCACCGCGATCAGCCCCTCCACGTAAAGCCGGTTCTTGAGCCACAGGTAGATTGCCAGCCCCGTGGGGATCAGCGCGCCGCCGACGTTGACCGCCACGATCGTACCCGGCCACTTCTCGACGACGGGAATGACGTGCGGCACGCCGTAGAAGAACACGATCTTGCCCGACTCGACCGGCTCCGGCGGCAACTGGGCCACGGGAATATTGACGTAGCTCCCCAAGAGGCACAACAACAGCAGCAGGAACACCCGCCGTCGATCGATCCCCAATCGTTCGGCCGTGTAGTGTACGACCCCGATTTCGATCAATGCGAAGACGAACACCAGCAGGGCCACGAAAGCCACGTAGAAAAGAATCGGGAACGGCAGGAAGTGATAGGGCGCAGCGTGCATGGAATCACTATTTTGGTACGGCGTTTCCGGCGTTGCGGCTGGGCGGGTAACTTGCTGGCGGAAACGCAAGTGCCGTACCAGTGGCGCGCCGTTTGCGGGCGACTACCTCCGGCAGCTTGTGAAACATCAGGCGAGGCATCGGTGAAGGTGGATACGATGATTCACTCAGCTCTCACATTCTGTTTGTCGTCTGTCGTGGCTGTGGCTTCGGCCAGTCTTTGCGGCACTCGCTATGCATGCACGCTCCTCGATAGTGGTGGCGGGCGAACGGTCGCGATTCATCGCCATCAAGGCGCATCGCTAGACGAGCCGAGCATCGAGGCCGTTCCGCCCGGGCAGATTCTACTGCACACCTCTTATGGCCCTCTTCACAAGCCCTCGGACGCGGTTCGTCGGGTGAATCTGCAACGGGCCGAGGAGCCCGAATCGAGCATGGACCTGCTCGACCATGTCTTCCACGATTCTCGCTTCAAGGCGACGAGGCTGGCCGTTTTGCCGCGTGGGGCTTCCGGCGGCCAAGATGGATAGCGCAGTCCGGGTAAGTCCTCGGCTGAGGCGGCGCGTGCCTGTTTTTGGCGAGCGCGTTTCATCCGGTGAACCGGGGGCCGCCATGCTGCGCCTTCTTCTGTGCGCTTTTCCGGACTCCGGCACGTCGATTGCACGCTCTTGCCCGCCGTTCAGCGTTCCGCCCATCTGAAGCGAGAATTCCCGCCATGGCCCGCCAAGACGATCCCAAGCGGCGAGAGAAAAGTCCGCCCCGTACGCCCAGTTTTCGTTTCGTCTGGTGGTATCTCCCTCTGATGTTCCTTCTCTTGTGGCTCTGGCAGGATTTCGCTTACATGCTCACGGTTCATACTATTCCCTACAGTCAGTTCAAGGAGTACCTGGCCCGTGGGAAAATCTCGCGCTGCCAGATCAAGGAAGACGAAATCGTCGGAGAGATTACTCCCAAGGCGAAATCCCGGGGCGAGGGCAAGTCGAAGGCGACTGAGGCAGCCCGGCCATCAGGCTCCAAGCCCCATGCGGCGCCCGAGCACGGCACGGCACCCGCACCGGGCCGGGCGAAACCCACTCGGGCTGAGTCCGGCACCGCCAAATCGTCCGTCGCGAAGCCGGCCTCATCATCCCCAACGGCCGCCCCCAAGTCGCACGATTCCAAGCCAACGGCAACCAAACCGGACACGGGCAGGGCAGCCGCCGCCGGCTCCGGTCACGGCCCCACGCCAGCCGCTCCCTCGATGTCGAAGACCGGTTCCGAGACGGAGCCGTTTCTCTTCCGCACGGTCCGCGTAGAAGATCCCGAGCTGGTCGGCCAGCTCGAGGCGGCCGGGGTGAAGTTCGAGGGGGTCCGCCCCGGGATGCTGTCCCAGTTTCTGCTGTACTGGATTCTGCCGATCGGCGTGATGGCCCTGATCTGGGTCTTCCTGAGCCGCGGTCTTCGCGCCGCCGGCCAGAACGTGATGAGCTTCGGCAAGAGCCGGGCCCGGCTGGTGGCCGACAAGGACACCGGCGTGCGGTTCGACGACGTGGCCGGCTGCGACGAGGCCAAGTACGAGCTTCAGGAAGTGGTCGACTTCCTCAAGAACCCCGCCCGATACGTCGCCCTGGGCGCCCGGATTCCCAAGGGCGTGCTGCTGGTGGGGTTGCCCGGCACGGGCAAGACCCTGCTCTCCCGGGCCGTGGCGGGCGAGGCCGGCGTGCCGTTCTTCTCGCTCAGCGGGAGCGACTTCGTCGAGATGTTCGTCGGCGTGGGGGCCTCGCGGGTTCGCGATTTGTTCGTCCAGGCCAAGCGTCAGGCCCCGTGCATCGTGTTCATCGACGAGCTGGATGCCATCGGGCGGGAACGCGGCGTTCACGTCGGCGCGGTCAACGACGAGCGGGAGCAGACGCTCAACCAGCTACTGGTCGAGATGGACGGGTTCGAGGCCAACGTGGGGGTGATCCTGCTGGCGGCCACCAACCGCCCCGAGGTGCTCGATCGGGCCCTGCTACGGCCCGGCCGCTTCGATCGGCAGGTGGTCATCGACGCCCCGGATTTGGACGGCCGGGAGGCGATCCTCGCGGTCCACAGCCGCGACAAGCCGCTGGGCGAGGACGTCGACCTGCGGAAGATCGCTCGGGAAACGCCCGGCTTCTCGGGGGCCGACCTGGCCAATGCGATCAACGAAGCGGCCCTGCTCGCCGCCCGGCGACGATCGGGCCGCATCAGCCAGCGCGACCTGGAAGAGGCCGTCGAGAAGGTCGTCGCCGGACCCGAACGAAAGAGCCGACGGCTCGACGAGAAGGCCAAGCGGCGGGTGGCCTATCACGAGACGGGGCACGCCCTGGTGGCCGCCTTCAGCGAGCACGCCGATCCGGTGCACAAGATCAGCATCGTGCCCCGCGGCCGGGCCGCCTTGGGCTACACCCTCCAACTACCGAACGACGACCAGTTCCTCCTGACCCGCTCCGAGCTGTTCGATCGCATCAAAGGGCTGCTGGGCGGCCGGGCTTCCGAGGAGACCGTGTTCGACGAAGTCAGCACCGGGGCCGAAAACGACCTGGACAAAGCGACCGCTCTGGCCCGGCAAATGGTGTGTCTCTACGGCATGAGCAGCACCGTGGGACTGGTCCACTGCGGACACCGTCCGGGGAGGTCCCTCCCTTCACCCGACGGGGGCGGCCCGCTGGATTGCAGCGACGACACCGCCCGGCTCGTCGACCAAGAGGTCAAGACGCTGCTCAATTCGGCGTACCAGGACGCAACGAACCTCATCAAAGAACACCGGAAGCAGCTCGATGCGGTGGTCGAAGAGCTCATCCACCGGGAGACGATCGACGCGGCCACGTTCCAGAAGCTGATCGCCGCCCCCGATCACGCCTCGTCCCCGGCCTGATCCCATGCCGAAGCCACGTATCACGCGGAACTCCGGTCGCTCCCTGGAAGAAGTCCACCGCTCCGTGACGATACCCGTGGGCCGGGGACGTACCCGGAAGAGCTGCAAGAGCGGCTGCGCGGAGATCCGGCGGGGAAAGGCTGCCCGCCGTGCAAACCGCGCTAGGATACGGCAGCGTCTCACGAGAGGTCGTCCGGCTGTGCCGAGAGCACGAGGTCGACTTCCTGGTGCTCGGGGGCCGCGGCCATCGCGGGTTCTGGGACTGGCTGCACGGCGAGACCATTCCCGGCGTGCGCCACGGCCTTAGGGTCCCAATCCTGGCCGTGCCGTGCGCAACGAATGAGTCTGCCCAGACATGCTGGCACGGCTTTTGCATCTTGCTGATCCGTGCAGTTACGTTCCCGAGGTGACGGCTTCGCCGTGTGCCTCACTTTCATCGACGGGCGAGATCCGTCGGCACGGAATCATGCACGGGCCTGTCCCATGTCACGTACGAATACGAACCATCCGATTAGCCGCGCGAGGCCGAATGAGCAGCCTCTGCCGCTCCGCCGGACCGGTGCGCCACGTGTGGGTACTTCCGCAAAAGAGGCGTCCCGGAACGGCAATAGCGCATCGCGTCGCGGTCGGGATAGCACCAACGGTGGGACGCCGAAAGCGATTCAGTGGCTGGGCCGTCTGCTGGTCATCCTCGTTGTCCTCTGCTTGATGTTGGCGGCTTGGGTTTGGGCGGGAATCCTGCACGGCTTGCCCTAGCAGCCTCGTCCGTGCTGTCCAAGAGCTGGACAGCGTGCCCAGTTTTCCTCGGGTTCCTTCACCCGCTCCCTCCGGCCGGCGACGTCGTTGACCCGCCTGCTCGTCACATGTTCGCGTCGGCGAACACAAGTCGCCTCGCGAACGCTCCCGGCGTCTTCGTTTCGGTTGGCATGAAACGTGCGAGCGAGTATTCGTGCGACGCAAAATGCCAATGAGCACTCCAGCGCATCGACGTTCAGTCGCATGGAGCATCGAACACGCCGAGGGTCCCACGGGCCCCTCCGCTCGGGCGCCGCGGGCCGTGGCAAACGGCCCAGCGGCGCCCGGCGGTGTCGATGTAGCTTGGTTAGTCCCTGCCAACAGGAGAAACCCCAAATGGTAGAAGCACATCACTCGTCGAATGTCGCTACCCGGGAGGAGTTCTGCGACGTTCCTGAGCTTGTTCTCGGCTTGAGTTCGCACAACGGGGTCGAGCGGCAGTCTGCTCGCGAACACCTCGTTTCGATGGGAGGCCCGGCCGTACCTCACCTGATCAAGTGTTTGTCGGATCCGCGAAGGCGGGTCCGCTGGGAAGCTGCGAAGGCTTTGGGAGAGATCGCCCATCCGATCTCGGCGACCGCGTTGGTCGGGGCGCTCGAGGACAAGGACGGCGACGTGCGCTGGCTGGCGGCGGTCGGCTTGGCCGCCATAGGGCGCGAGGGGCTGCGACCCTTGCTCGCCGCGCTGATCGAACACAGCGACTCCGACTGGCTCCGAGAAGGGGCGCACCACGTGTGCCACGACTTGGCCAAGAGCGCGGACGGCCGGATCGCCAAGCCGGTGCTCGACGCCCTGAACGCCGAGGAGCCCGAGCTGACCGTGCCGGGCGCGGCGTACTCCGCACTGGCCGCCTTCTAGCTTGCTCTTCCCCGGCCGCATGACACGGCAGCGCGACGCCGCGGGACGCGGATCAATTCGCCTCTGAGCGCCCCGGCGGGACCGTCTCTCCTGAGTGCGGGGGCGACGTGCGCTCGCGCGGCCCAGTCGCGAGCCGAACGGCGCGGCTGTTGCAGTCTGGAGTGACGCTTCTCGAACCCCCACCGGCCCTCGGCACGACGTAAAACATTTGCTGCCAATGAGTTACACAAAGAGCACGGGCCGCGCCACTGACGACGGGCATCTTGCGCCTGTTCATTTTCTGTACACGATCCCGCATAATATGGGCATGAGCCTCCGACCGATGATCCGCGTCATCGTCCCCACGGCCGCGATGAGCCTTTTGCTCTTGGCGGTCGGCGGAATCGCCGCCTGGTATCTCCACCGGCTACAGCAGGACTCCTCGGACTTGCTCGCCGGCAGTGTTGCCAAGATCGAAGCGGCCGAAGAGCTGGAAGTCATCAGCCACGAGGTCCGTTTCCAGCTACGACAATACTATTCGGCCGACGGCGATCACGCTCGAAGCGCGCTGACCGATTTGCGTCAGGGGGCGACCGCCTGGCTCGTCAAGGCAAAAGGGCTCGCGGATACGGATCGTGGGAAGGAGCTAATCCGCAAAATGGAGCAGGGCTACGCCCACCTGTTCGCCGAGTTTGACAAGCCTTCCCCCGACGCCCAATCCGGCGACCACCGTGAGGAAGTGTTTGATTCGATCCACGACATGACGGCCGATGAGATCCTCCAACCGGCGCATGAATTCCGCAGCCTCAGCCGACAGCAGATGGCCGACGCCAGCCAGCGAAACCAAGCACTTGCCGACCGGATGGGGATGGGGCTCTTGCTACTCGGGGCGTGCGGCGCCGTGGCGGGCTTGCTGGCGGGGTACGGCATTGCCCGCGGTATCCATCGCTCGCTCGCCCAACTGACGATCCCCGTCCGCGACGCCACCGGCAAGCTGAACGAGGTCGTCGGCCCGCTGACCGTTTCATCCGGCGAGACCTTCGAGGAGTTGGAATCCGCCCTGCAACACATGGCAAATCACGTGGGCACGGTCGTTGAGCAGTTGCAGGAAAGTCAGCTCGCGGCCTCTCGTGCGCAGCAGCTCGCCGCCATGGGACAGCTCGCCGCCGGCTTGGCACACGAGCTGCGCAATCCCTTGACCTCAATGAAGATGCTTGTCCAACCGGGCGAAGGCGAGGCCGAAGGAGTCCCCCTTGATGCCCAGGACCTGAGCGTCCTACGGGAGGAAATCGACCGGTTGGAGCGGACGATTCAGACTTTTCTTGACTACGCCCGCCCTCCGAAACTCGATAAGCGCCCGATCGTGCTGCGCGACGTCCTCGGGCAAACGGTCGATTTCGTGGCTCGCCGTGCCCGGCAGCTCGGCATCACCATCCGGCCGGATCTGCCCGATCAGGTCATCACGGTGGAGGCCGACCCGGGACAAATCCGACAAGTGCTGCTGAACCTGCTGCTCAACGCGATGGACGCGGCTCCCGAAGGCAGCGAAGTAACCGTTCGCATGATATACGAGCCATCCGACGTGTCGGTTGTCCCGGCGGACGTAGTTCCCGATGTCCGTGGCTGGTTGGAGGTCGCCGTCGCCGATCGAGGGCCCGGGTTGCCGGCCGACGTGGGCGAGCAGATTTTCGAGCCCTTTGTGAGCACCAAGGACGCCGGAACTGGCCTGGGACTGCCCATCTGCAAACGCATCGTCGAGGAGCACGGTGGCACGATCCGGGCCGAGAACCGCGACGGCGGCGGTGCCGTGTTCAGCTTCCGGCTGCCGGCCGCCGCGGACGACCAACCCGCACCGGCCCGCTCGGCCGGCGCGCGTTCCCGCCACGACACCGAAGTCCCGGGAGACTGAACCATGTCGACGTTGCTGATCGTGGACGATGAGCCCAACGTGCTGTATTCCCTCGAGAAGCGGTTGAAATCCGAGTCTCTGGACATCATTACGGCATCCACGGCCAAGCAGGGCATCGAGCTGGTGAAGGACCGGAATCCGGACGCCGTGCTGTTGGACGTTCGGCTTCCCGACATGTCGGGGCTCGACGCCTTCGACGAGATTCGCGAGCACGATCCCCGGTTGCCCGTGGTCATCATCACCGCGCACGCCACCACGGAGACGGCGATCGAGGCCATGAAGCGGGGGGCGTTCGAGTATTTGCTGAAGCCCCTTGATCTGCCCGAGCTGCGGGGCGTCGTTTCCAAGGCGGTTCACCTCAGCCGACTGAGCCGCACGCCCGCGGTGTTCGGCGAGGAGGCGCCCGCCGACGCCGCCGCGGATCGCATCGTCGGGCTCTCCGCTCCCATGCAGGAGGTGTACAAGAGCATCGGCCGGGTGGCGACGCAGAACGTCAACGTGCTCATCCTCGGGGAGAGCGGAACGGGCAAGGAGCTGGTCGCCCGAGCCATCTACTCGAACAGCCCGCGGAACAAGAAACCCTTCCTGGCGATCAATTGCGCGGCCATACCCGAGTCGTTGCTCGAGAGCGAGCTGTTCGGCCACGAGCGGGGCGCGTTCACCGGGGCGGACCGCCGGCGCATCGGCAAGTTCGAGCAGGCCAACCGCGGCACGATCTTTCTCGACGAAATCGGCGACATGGCGGTGGCCACGCAGTCGAAAATCTTGCGGCTCTTGCAGGACGGGCGGTTCGAGCGCGTCGGCGGCAACGAGACGATCGAGACGGACGTGCGGATCATCGCCGCCACGAATCAGAACTTGGAAGACCTGGTCGCCCGAGGCCGTTTTCGTGAGGACCTCTATTACCGGCTCAAGGTGTTCGCCATCTACCTGCCGCCGCTTCGCCGGCGAATGGAAGATCTGCCTCGGCTGGTCGAGTATTTCGCGAAGCGTTTCAGCCACGAGCTGCACAAACCGATTCGCTCCGTGCCGCCCGAGACCCTCGAGCTGTTGAAGGCGTACGACTGGCCGGGCAACGTTCGCGAGCTGCAAAGCGCGATCAAGTACGCCTTTGTACAAGCGACGGGCGAGGTCCTGGCGCCCCACTGGCTGCCGGAAAACGTGCGGCGCGGAAGGTCTGCCGGGGTGCCGTTGCGGTCTTCCGAACCTCCACCCGGCTCCCTCGACGTCGCCGAATTGGCCAACGGTCTCCTGAGGTCCGACAGCCACGACGTTTACCGCCAGGTCCACGCCGAAGTGGACCGGATTTTGCTGGATGAAGTCCTGCGGCACGCCGAGGGCAACCAGGTTCTGGCGAGTCAGCTCCTGGGAATCTCGCGGACCACGCTCCGCAACAAGCTCGCCGCGCTGGGCCAGATCGCCAACGGAGAGGAATGATCTATGGATACGCCGAAGCGTCAACACCGTCAATTGCAGAGTCCGAGTCCGCGCCCCCCGGCGATCCGATGGCTTGTTGCCCCGGTGCTCGCTGGGGTCTTCGTGCTCGGAGTGGCCGGCTGCACCAAGCCGCACGAGTCGGAAGCCCCCGCCAGCCACGCGCCGGCGGAACGTACCATCCCCGCACAAACCCCTTCGGAACTCCCCGCTCAAGTCCCCTCACAACCGCCCGCCCAGGTTCCCGTACCGGAGCCACACCCGGGCCCGGCGCAGGATACGGCCCCCGCAAGCTCGCCCCCGGCCGCAGAGCCGGGCCCTGAAGAGGCACAACCGGCGTCGGCCGAACCGCGCCGGAACCTGCCGCCGGATGAATCGGAGACGGTCGAGCTGTTCACCGCTGCCTCGCCGTCGGTGGTACACATCACGACGCGCGCTTTGGCGAGGGACTTCTTCTCGATGAACACCTTGGAAGTTCCCAGAGGCACCGGCACCGGGATCGTGTGGGACAAAGCAGGGCACGTCGTCACGAACTTCCACGTCATCGAGGACGCCGACGCCGCGCACGTCGCCATGGCCGATCACTCCACGTGGCCGGCCAAGCTCGTCGGCGTCGCCCCGGAAAAGGACCTCGCCGTGCTGGAGATCGACGCTCCGCCCGACCGGTTGCACCCGCTGCCGCTCGGCACGTCGCACGACCTCATGGTCGGGCAAGAAGCCCTTGCCATCGGCAACCCGTTCGGACTGGACCACACGCTGACCACCGGCGTCGTCAGTGCCCTGGGACGCGAGTTGGGGACGCCGGACGGCCGCATGTTGAAGGACGTGATCCAGACCGACGCGGCGATCAATCCGGGCAATTCCGGGGGGCCATTGCTGGACAGCTCGGGCCGCCTGATCGGTGTGACCTCGGCGATCTACAGCCCGTCCGGCGCCTATGCGGGCATCGGGTTCGCCATTCCGGTCGACACCGTGGCCTGGGTCGTTCCCGAGCTGATCGCTCACGGGGAGATCATCCGGCCCGGCCTGGCTATCACGGTTGCCCCGGACCGTTGGATGGAAAGGCTGGGACAAGAAGGCGTCTTGGTGCTGTCGGTGGAACGGGGCAGCAGCGCGGAGCGGGCCGGGCTCCGTCCCACGCGGCGTGACAATGCTGGCCGTGTCTACCTTGGGGACATCATCACTGCCGTGGACGACGTCCCGATCCGCTCAACCGATGATCTGCTGACCGCCTTCGAGCAACACAAGGCGGGCGACATCGTGCGAGTGGCGGCCGTTCGTGACGGGGAGCCCCTAACGCTCGAAGCGGAGCTTGCAGCGCCGCAGTGACTTCTCGCCGAGCGCTCGGCTGGTGCCGTACGGCTTGGAAAAAAGTAAACAGGCTGACCAGATTCTGGGCGCGATTTTCGGCACGCCCTTCCATCGAGTCAACAACGGGGTAATCTGCCGGTTGCTTTTTCCGGAACCCGCGGCCCGTGTGCTTTGGCACGACCCTTGCACAGCTCTTCTCGCGGAGACAGGCCGGGATGGTCCCGGCCGAGAGCGTTCGGCGGCGCGGTGCTCCAAGCCGCCGCTCATTTGACGAACGCCGGCTGTCAAAGCGCGGCTGGCTTGGCGCCCCTGCCGAACTGCGCAGCATACTTGTCAGGCAGGAAAGGAGAAATCCCATGAGAAGGCTTTTCCGAAGAGGTTCCGTGGGACTCGTCGTTGTCGCTCTGGTGATTGGGGTGACGGTGGCCGTGGCGTCGGGCAAGAAGAAGACGCCGGGCGACGAGCCGGCGAACCCCGCAACCACGGAAAACGTGCACGTCGCCTACCTCGGGGTGGGCCTCGAGCCGATGGCCGCACCGCCGGCCGGCCACATGCCGGAATTGTTCGGCGGCGATCAGGGCGTGTTGGTCGCGTCCGTTGTTGAAGGATCGCCGGCCGCGAAGGCGGGCATCGTGCCGGACGACGTGTTGATGACCTACGGCGACCAGAAGCTGTTTTCGCCCGAGCAGTTGGCCGAGCTCGTTAGAGGGGACAAGATCGGCCGCGAGGTCACCCTGAGTCTTGTCCGCGAGGGGAAGGTCGAACAGGTCACCGTGACCCTGGGCGAGCATGAAGTCGCCAGTTCCGGCCCTTCGGCGATGTCCCCGGAGGATCGTGACTGGTGGTTCCGACGGTTCCCCGAATGGGCGCCGCGTTTTCTGCACGTTCCCCATTTGCTCACGCGTCCAACGACTCCCAGCGAAAGGGATTCTCGCTGGCAGAGTTTCGACTCCATGACGATCAAGAACCTTGGCGACAACCGTTTCAAGGCCGAGATTCAGTATCTGAACAAGGACGGCAAGATGGAGCATCAGGAATTCGAAGGGACTCGCGACGAGATCCATAAGGCGATCCTGGCCCAGAAAGACCTGCCGGGCAACGAGCGCGAGCAGTTGCTCCGCAGCCTGGACATGCCCGGTGGCGAACTGGAGATTCCAGGCTTCCACGTGATTCCCGGCCACGGGTTCACCTGGGACTTCGGCGAGCCGAGCGGGTCGCTCTAACGCACGCGGGAAGTGCCAGCGAGGGCGACCCGGGTATCGCCACGTGACAATTGCACCAGAGGGTTCCATGGATAGCACGTCTCAGGGCTACGAAAAGGCGATCGAGCTGATCCGGGAGTGTGCCAGCGAAGACGGCTTCCTGGCGAGCACGACCAAGCGAGACAACTACCGCCGCGTGTGGGCCCGCGACGGCTGCATCATCGGACTGGCCGCCCTGCTCAGCGGCGACGAGGAGCTGTGCGACACCTGCCGGCGCACGCTCCAAACGCTTGCCAGACATCAAGGACCGCACGGCGAGATTCCCAGCAACGTGGACACCGCTGCGGGCAGGGTCAGCTACGGCGGCACGGCCGGCCGGGTCGACGCCGACCTGTGGTTCCTGATCTGCTGCGGACAGTACTGGCGCATCACCGGCGATGACGATTTCCTCCGGTCCATGCTGGAGAGCATCGAGAAGGTCCGCTTCCTGCTCGGAGCTTGGGAATACAACGCGCGGGGTCTGATCTACGTCCCGCTGACCGGTGATTGGGCCGACGAGTACGTCCACAACGGCTACGTCCTGTACGACCAACTCCTGTATCTTCAAGCCCTGCGCGAGTTGGCCGCCGTCCACCGCTGGGCCCACGGTTCGCGGGACCACGCACTTCAGGACCGCCTTTGCAGGCTGAAACACCTGATTCGCGACAACTACTGGATTGACGGCGACGGGCGTGTCCCGGACAACGTGTATCACGAGGTCCTCTATGAGAAAGCCGCGTCCGTCGCGGCGGGCTCGCGGGATCGCTACTTCCTGTCGTTCTTTTCGCCGGCGGGCTACGGCTACCGTTTCGACGCCATGGCCAACGTGTTCGCGTCGCTCTTGGACGTAGCCGACGACCGGCAGCGAGCCAAGATCGACGAGCACATCGCCACGAAGGTTGTCCAGAAGGACGTCATGTTGCTGCCGGCCTTCCATCCCGTGATCACCCCGAAGGACGAAGACTGGGAAGAGCTTCAAATGACGTTTTCCCACAAGTTCAAGAACCAACCCTACGAGTACCAGAACGGAGGCTTGTGGCCGCTGGTGACCGGATTCTACGCGGCCGATTTGGCCCGGCGAGACAACGCGGACCTGGCACAACAGTACCTGGAAAGCATCCACCGGGCCAACGCCCGGGAAATCGATGGCCGGCCCTGGTCTTTTCCCGAATTCCTCCACGGGCAGAAACACACGCCGGGCGGCACGCCCCGCCAAGGCTGGAGCGCCGCCGCCGCGATCATCGCCCAGAAGGCCGTCGATGGCAACTTCGTGTTCTGGCCGAGCGACGGCGACGTTTGAATATATCCTCTGCCGGATAGCTTGTTACCACCACGAAGACCGTGCTGCGCCCAGCGGCTAATCGGCAGAGCGACGGGGCTCCTCGCGACGCTCGGATAGCCGTGCTGCCTCCTGGGCTCAGGTGAGAACGGTGGCCGGGCCCGACGTCGGCCAACCCCACCCATTTGGCGGGTGGGTCAGCGGCGATTGTGACCGGCACAACGTGTCCAGGTCCCGCACTCCGACCGCACGGACCCCTTTGGTTTGCGCGCGGAGGTCACGACCTCCGCAACTTGCGCCTTGAGGGACGCGCCCGTCCGAGGTGGGGAATAAATGCCACCTCACAGCGGGGTCGCACCGATCGTCCGCCCGTGACCGTATCGCGCGTCGGCGGGGGCGACCGCCGCGCCTTGCGCCGTTCAGAGCCGGCGACAGCGCCCACCGATAAGGGGATTATAGTACCCCCTTAGTGTCATGGTCAGGCGGGCACTCTTGGTGCGGCGGCAGAAGTCCTGTACCCAGTGGCATCTGCTGCACGGATAAGTATTTTTGGCCCTCGCGATCTCTGCGGTAAGACAGCCCCCCGACGGCGGGTGTTTTACTCCGGTGGAAGAACGACTGCGGGCGTGCCGAGATTCGCCCCACCGCCCACACTCTCAAGCCGACCGTGTCGCGCGTCGGCGGGGACGGCCGCCGCGCGAAACGGAGAAACGCTTTGATGCCGAGGGCCATGCTCCCTCCGTGTGCTGCGCCAAATGTACGATCGCAGGAAGCGTGTGGGACGGACGCGTCTCTGGTCAGGCAGTCTGGGTGGCCGCACCTCCACGCTGCCGGCGTGCGGGGTGCAGGCTGAACGGCTGCTTTCCCATGAAACGGTAGGCTCACTTCCGGCGGATGGCAGGCGCCGGCCTCTCGTCGCCTTTGTCCGACACTGTCGCCGGGCCGCCCGGGCCTCGGACTGACCCCTAGGCATCCCCTCCGGAGTGGCGTTCCAGCGGGGCAGGCTGGAGTCCCGCTGGTGTTCGCCGTAGAATCAGGACCAGCCTGAGACGATTGGAATCGCTATCAGTCGTCTTCCCCGCCGTACTTCCATCCCGCGTTCCACGCCAGCACTCCCAGGAGCCGTCCCATGTCGATCGCGTGCACGACTTTGAGCGTCGCGCTAGCCGTCGACGTATTCCTTTCGGGTCGGCAGTGCCCCGGAGACTTTTTCCCCAGTTCGAGACTTCCGGTGCGAAGCGATTTCGCCCGTCCGCCCGGGCCTCTCGCTTGCCATAAGGACTAGAATTCTGCAACCTCACTACCTGGAAGGGAACTCATGAGCACACTGAAGAAAGCACTCGCGACCGCAGTCCTGATGCAGTTGTTTCTCGCCTCGTTTGCCCGCGCGCAGAACGAGAACTGGTTCTCCGAGCTCAAGGCGGATCGGGAGTCGCTTCAGCGATTGCTGGAGCACACCAACGTCAATAAGCTGTCCAAGAGGATCGATGCCGTCTACGAGCCCTCGGGGTATACGTGGATCAACATCGCGTGGGCGGTCATGCTGATGAAACAGGGGATCATCCCGGAGGAACACGTCCCCAAGGTAGCCGCTGCGCTGGAAGAGTTCTGGGACAGCCCGGCGGCGAGTCGCTACAAGGATGCCCGGGGTTTCCAAGGGTATTTCAACGGCAAGCTGGGCGCCCCGGTGGCCGGCAACATGACGATCGGCCGCGTGCTGCCCTCGGGCAGAATGGAGATGCCCGTTCGCCGTGAGCTTCTCAAGCAGATGAGCCTTCTCTATGGTCTGCAGGAAATCCTGCTTGACACAGCGGAGAAATACAAGACGGCGGTGATGCCCGGCTATACGCACAACCGTCATGCGCAGCCCACCACCTTGGGCCACTACCTGGTGTCCGTGCATGATCCCATCGAGCAGTCCCTGGAAGGTCTCGAACGGGGATACCGGGCGATCAACCGCAGCCGGCTGGGCTGCGGCGCGCTGGCGGGAACGAGTTGGCCCATCGATCGCGAGCTGGTCGCTACGTACCTCGGCATGGACGGACTGATCGAGAATACCAACTACGCGGTGGCCTCGTCCGACGGCTTTGTGACCGTTGTGGCTGAATTGACGAACACTATGGCCGTGCTCAGCCGCCTGGCATGGGATTTCGACATCTGGTCGACCAACGAATACGACTTCATCGATTTCGAGGTCGGGGTAGGCAGCTTCATGATGCCGCAAAAATGGGCCGAAAGGGCCAACCAGGGCCAGATCGAGGCGACTTGGTTCGGCGCCTCGAAGACCCTGGCCAACCTGACCGAGGTCGCGTCGATGGGCATGAAAGTGCCGCACGGCGATACGAACGCGCTCGAGTATCACATGCAGGACGGCGCCCTGGCCGCCCTGGGCAACGTCAACCAGTATGCGAAACCGTGGCTCGTGTTGTTGGCCACCATCGAAGTGCATGAAGACAAGATGCTCGCGCGGGCCCGCTCGGGTTACTCGGCCGCCACGGAGCTGGCCAACGAACTCGTGCGGACCGACGGCCTCGACTATCGCACGGCCCACGACGTGGTGCAAACGTTCATCCTCGAGTCGGTCAAGCAGGGCTTGCCCTCTCGGGAGGCAAAGATCGAGATCCTCCAGGCCGCGGCGCAGGAGGTTGTCGGCAAGGAGATGAAGATGACCCAAGAGCAGTTGCGCCAGGCCCTGGACCCCGCGCATTTCGTCAAGGTGACCAACTGCCGCGGCGGTGTGGCGCCGGAGGAAGTCGCGCGAATGATCCAAGAGCGTCGCAAGAGACTCGCCGAAGCCCGGGCCCGGCACCTGGCGCGTATCGAGCAGCTCGAAAAGGGCAAGGCGCAATTGCTCGCCGATCTGCGAAGTCTGGCCGAAGCCGCGGGCAAAGCGAAGGAGCCCGCCGGGTCAGAAGGTGAGCAGTGACGACCCGTGCGTGGCCGCGCCGGCCGGCACGAGCTGGTGGTGCGTCGCCCCGGGCTTGTTCAGGGAACAGCTCGATCCTGTCGCAAAGACCCTAACCGTCACCGGGTGCGGGCTTCGCGGCCAGGACCTCGATCCGTCCCAGCCGGTAGCGGCGGTGGCCGTCGCCGGCCTCCAGGGGTAAGGCGATCTGCGGCGTGCCGATCCGGCTGCCCACGGAAATGAACACGTCGTACTCCCCGGGCTCGACCAGGTCGGCGGCCAGCTCGAACTCGGCCTGGTGCCGGCGCGGCTCCGCCTTGCCCGGCGGACCCACCGGCAGGTCGCGGACCTCGAAGGCCTCATCGACCAGCGTGGCGACGATCCCGCCGCGGCCGTCCTTGAGCGTCATGGCCGGGGACCCGCCGGGGTAGCACGGGGCCACGCCCGCGTTGCGCCAGGCCGTGGTGACCCGAAAGCCTTCGCCGAGCCGGACCTGTCCGGGCCAGGCGGCCTCGACCAATTGCAGTCGGTAGCCCAGGCGGCGGTTGATCTTGGCGATCAGCTCTCGATTCTTCTCGTAGAACTCCCGCGGCCACCAGAAGATCGAGACGTAGCTGGCGTGGTAGTCCTCCACGGCGTTGAGGTACTCGATGCCCCCGCGGTCCCAGTTGCCCCGCTTGTGACCGAGGCCCCAGGGGGTGTTTTCCAGGATCACCGGTCGCTCGGGCCAGAAGGGCTCGGCCAGCTCGGCGTGGAAATAGGCCCGCTCGCCGCCCCGGTTCAGCACGCTGTCTTCGCGGAGCGTCAACCCCTTTTGGCGCGCATAGTCCAGGGCCTCTTTGCCGCCGGGACGGCTGACGAAGTCGTCGCCCGCCACCAGCAGCGTCCGCTTGAAGTGTTTCGAGTAGAGATCGACGTGTTTGCGCACGGTGTCGCCCGTGTACTTCTTGCCGCCCCTCATGCCCGTGTGCGCCTCGCCCCAGACGCCGAACGAGCCCACGTCGATGAAGGCCACGTTGGGGTCGCCGTCGTAGCGCGCCGCCAGGGCGCCCAGGAAGCCGTCGAGCTTCTTAAGAAACACGGGGTCGTCGAAGTCGGGCTGCCAGAAGGGGCCGTCGTCGGCCGGGCCCTTCCAGGCGTGGAAGAAGGTCCCCTTGGCCCCGGCGCGCTTGACCCACTCTGGCGTCGCGTACGGCACGGGCTGCTTGCGGAGCCACGATGCCTCGTCCGTGAGCATGTCGCAGCAGATGACGCGCAGGGCGATCTGCTTCCCCTTGTCGATCCACCGCTGCGCCGGTGTGTCGAGATACGACCAGTTGAACCGGCGTTCCTCGGGCTCCAGGTACGACCAGGCCAGGCGCATGTAGAGTGTCGTGAGCCCCGGGAAGTCGTCCAACGTGTCGGAGGGCTCCAGGCGCGAGCCGTACACGTCGGGCGCCATGTTGTAGTAATAAAACGCCCAGCCCATGCCGGGGTTTTCCAGCGCGGCCCCGTTGTCCTCGGGCCGGACGACAACCGGCTCCTGCCCCACGGCCGATGGCACGCAGACCGTCATCGCCGCCGCGATGCTCAGCAGCTTGGCCCCATGGTGCGCGGTCATGTGGATCTCCCTGCTCGGGTGGGGCCCGCCGAGTGGTGGGGGCGTCGGATCGCGGCCGGTTTGCGGACCGTCTTCAGATCGGGCGAGGGCCGATCGTCCCGGTTGGGGCGGGGCCCGCGACGCGGCCATTGTAGCAGGTCCCGCCCGCGAAGCTCCGAGGGCCGAACCATGGTTTGGATGCGAGTCGGGGTCGGCCGGCCGTAGCGGACCCACCCAGCATTGGGGAGATGCACGCCCTAATACCCCTCCATAGATGGATATGGCTCTCACTCTACAGTTGGGTAAGTAGGCAATTTTTCCCCACCATCGGACCATTTCGGAATTTTTTTGGAATTGAGTGTCAGGAACGGGGTGTGGGCGGCAAAGTAACGGAAGAGAAAGGGCATTCGGCGGGGCGTGTCCCGCCCGAATCCGGGCGCCGGGCAGCCCGGTTGCCCGGGGTACCACCCGACATCGGACGACCCTTCGAGACACCCGACCCACTCACTGGGAGGCACATGATGAGCCGCACACAGAACTTCGTGACGCTAGTTTGCCAGGCCGGCCTGCTGCTGGCGGTTGCCCTGTATTCGAGCGGTCCGGCCGCCGCCGCCCTGGTGGCGTACGACACGTTTAATAGCTACGACGCAGGGGAAATTACCGGCCTTAACGGGGGGACCGGTTGGGCCGGCGGCTGGTTGGTGTTCGACGAGGACCGGGAGGACGTGATCGACACGACCGCGATCACGCCCCCCGCGCCGAGCATGCCGTACGCCGACCCGTTCCCCAAGCGCGCGGTCCGCGCCTTCGGCAACGGAGGGCCGTCACCGAACAACGCCAACGGCAACCCCATCCAGCGCGAATTGGCCAGCCCGTTCACGGGCAACGATCTCTACGTGAGCTTCCTGTGGCGCAGCGAGCAGCCCTTCGGCACCAGCGAGTTCTTCGTGTTTTGGGCAGACGACGAGGCGGCCGCCAACATGGAAGACAGGCATGATGACGATGACGTGGCCTTCCTGGGGGCCCTGGGGGACCACGAGTTCTTTGCCAGGCTGGTGAACGGTTCCGGAACCAATAGTCAGGGGCTAACAAGCACCGGGAGCTTCGCGGCGAATGAAGACCATTTCATTCTGGGGCGGCTGACCAAGAACGGCGGCCCGGACTTTGACCAGCTCTCTTTGTGGGTCGATCCAGCCTCGTCGAGCCCCGGCTCCCCGGACGTCTCGGTTTCGCGGAGCACGGGCATGACGCAAATCACCCACGTGGGGCTGCGCACCGGGCAGTACACCGATCCAGGCGACGCGTTCCTCTTCGACCAGCTCAGTCTCGGAACGACCATCGCCGACGTGGTCCCGCCGGAGATCGCCGCGGACGATTTTGACTTGCCCGCCGGGGAGTTGAACGGCCGGAACGGCGGCTGGGGATTCGGCGCCGACGCCGCGCACGAGTGGAAGGCCGACACAGACAGGACCGAAGTCGTAAACCCGACGTCGCCGCTGGAGTTCGGACCTCTTGACGGCGGCAACCGCGCAGTGGAGATCGACGGCGGCGGCGGAGCCGGGCCAAAGAATCACCTCAGCCGGCAATTGGCCGGCGACCTGCCCGACGAGTTCTACTTCAGCTTCCTTGGCCGATACGATGGATTGGACGACAACGACTTTTTCGCGTTTTGGCTGGATGGCAACGGCAATACCTCTGACGCGCACAATGACGTCCCCAACATTGGCGTCAGGCAGGGGGAATTCTTCCTCCGGCTTAACATCAACGAAGAGGAGTCTTTGGGCGCCGCGGGCGACGGGGAGACGTTCTTCCTAGTCGGCCACATCTTGAAGAGCGGAGACGACTACACGTTCGATGCCTGGCTCAATCCGGCGGCGCCCAACCTCCCGCCGGACGAGACCGTGTTGAAAACCGACTCAGGAATGGCCGACTTCGGCTTCCTCGGGGTCCGCATGGGCAGCAACAGCGACGAGGGCGACAAGCTGTTCCTCGATCGCATCCGCTTCGGCAGCTCGTACCTCGACGTGGCCTTCGAGCCGGCGGCCGTCATCCCGGAACCGTCCACGTGCGTGGTTTGGGGTCTCCTTGTCGTTTTGGGACTGGGGCTGTACCGCCGCCGCTCGCAAGAGTGAATCTCGGGCTCGATCCGTCGGCGATTCGGGCCCCAAAACGCCACGGCGTCTGGGGACAGCGCCCCGCGCGCGGAGTCGGCATTGCGCACCGGTCGTCGCGCGGCCAATCCGAGCTCGTCTTCGAGAAACGCGGCGACCTCACGTTAAGGCCCGAAGACGGTCCCCGCGCGCCGCACCCAAGCCTTGACACCGCGGGCGCCAGCGGCCAAGCTGGACCTCCACGCCACGGCCGCCCCTGGTCGTGCGCCCGCTCCGTTCTGCCTCGCAAGGAGACCCCAAATGATACGCAGTGCTCTGATTCTCTCGGTAATTTTCGTCTCAATAGCGTCCGTGTGCCTCTTGCCATGCCGCGGCGCGGAGCAGGCTTCGGACAAACCGCGCGGAGAACCGTCCGCCGCCAGGGAGGACCAGCCCCAAGCGCCCGTGGCCACGCCGCGCTGCGACTACTACCGCGCAAGGACGCCCCAGTCCGCGCTGGTCACGGGGGGCCAGGCGCCGTGGACGCTGTTTCGCACCTACCGGAGCGACCTGACCGCGCGGATCGACAAGGTGCATGGCCCGGCGCCGGAGTTCTGGATCGACGCGGCCTGGGCCGCGGCCGGCATGAAGGCGGGGATGATCCCCGAGAAGCACCACGCCAAAGTGGCCGGGGCCATCGTCGAGATGTGGACCGGGCAGCCCAAGGGGGCCAGTTACGGCCACAAGGGCATCCAGTCCTACGTGACCAAGAAGCACGGGATCGCGGTGGCTGGCAACATCATGATCGCGCGGACCAACCCGCCGCAGCGCTCGCAGATGGCCGTGAGACGACAACTGATGAAGATGATCTGCCTGATGCACGAGTTCCAGGAGGTGCTGCTGGAGACGGCCGACAAGTGCAAGGACGCGGTGATGCCGGGCTACACGCACATCCGCCACGCCCAGCCCACCACGCTGGGCCACTACCTGATGAGCGTCTACGACCCGATCGACCGCAGTGTGAAGACCCTCGAGGACGGCTACCACCTGATGAGCCTCAACGAGCTGGGCTGCGGCGCCCTGGCCGGCACGAGCTGGGACATCGACCGCGAGCTGGTCGCCGAGTATCTCGGCTGCGAGGGGCTGCTCGAAAACACCAACGACGCGGTGGGATACACCGATGGGTACGTGGTGGTCACCGCCGGGGCGGTCAACATCCTCACCGTCATGAGCCGCATGGCCCTGGAACTCGAGCACTGGTCGACGATGGAGTACGACTTCCTCGACTTCGAGATCGGGGCCGGCAGCTTCATGATGCCCAACAAACGCTCCAACCAGGGCATCCTCGAGGAGACGGCCGAGAGCTCGTCGGTGGCGTTGGGTGCGCTGGTCGAGGTCGTTTCCATGGGTACCAAGCTGCCCCAGGGCGACATGAATCCCGTGGCCTACGCGATGAAAGACGGGACGCTGCGCGCGCTGATGCGGGTCGACAGGAGCGTCGAACCGTACCTCTACAAGTTCCCGAGCATGATCGTCAAACGCGACGTGATGCTGGCCACGGCGCGGGAGGGCTACTCCTGCTCGACGGAGCTGGCCAACGTGCTGGTCCGCGACTACGAACTCGACTACCGCACGGCCCACGACATCGTCAACCATTTCGTGGTCGAATCGGCGAAGCTGGGGATCCCGTCGCAGGAGGCCGACGTCGAGATCTTCCAGGCCGCGGCGCAGGCGGTGGTGAACCGCAAGCTGGACATGTCGGAGCAGAAGCTGCGACAGACGCTCGACCCGGTCCACTTCGTCGAGGTCACGGATATCCGCGGGGGCGTGTCGCCGAAGGAGGTGGCCCGCATGATTGCCGACCGCCGTGAGAAGCTCAAGGCCGCCCGCGCTCGACATCTGGCCCGCATCGAGAAGCTCGAGCAGGCCCGAGCGAAGCTGCTGGCTGACCTGCGCGAGCTGTGCGCGACGCCGGCGAAAGAGACGAGCGAGGAAGCCCGCCAATGAAGCGGTTCACCGCGTTGACAGTCGCCGTCCTGATCGAAGTTGCGGGTGTCGGGACACTCCGCGCCGAGGAGGGGCACGACGTGGATCCTGCGTCGGTCGACGACGTCACGCTCGCGCTGTCCCGGCTGGCCATCGAAACCGAGGGCGACGAGATACCTGAGTCGGCATATCGCGCGGCCAAGGCGGCCCTGCTGGACGCGCTGGGGTGCGCCTATGCGGGCCACGACGCTCCGGGAGTGCCGGAGGTCGTCGGGTTGACGAAACAGTGGGGCGGACGAGCGGAGGCGACCGTTTGGTTCGACGGCGCGAAGGTCCCGGCACCGGAGGCCGCCTTCGCCAACAGCGTGCAGCTTCACGCCCTGGATTTCGACGATTACCATCCGCCGTCCGACGCCCACGTCACCGCCGTGCTCGTGCCGACGATCCTGGCGGTGGGCCAGTTGCACGGAGCCTCGGGCAAGGAGACGCTCGCCGCGTTGATCGTCGGAACGGAGGTCGTCGGGCGGCTGGGGCGAGTCTACAAAGCCCGCCGCGAGCACAAGGGCTTTCTTCCCACGTCGGTCATCGGCGGTTTCGGCGCAACGGCCGCCGCCTGCCGCTTGCAGGGTTGCTCGGTCGAGCAAACGGTTGACGCCATGGGCATCTGGTACGCCCACGCCTCGGGCACGCGTCAGGCGCTGTTCGACCACACGCTCACCAAGCGGATTCAGCCGGGCATTGCCGCCCGGGCCGGCACGCTGGCCGCTCGCCTCGCCGGCGAGGACTTTACCGGTCCCGGGCGGATCATCGGCGGCCGGACCGCCGCGCTGACGCGAATCTACGGTTGCCGCCGCGACGCGAAGCCGCCGACCGTCGCGGAGGTCATGGCCCCGGAGGACGCCTGGCAGATCGAGCAACTGCACTACAAGCGTTGCGCCTGTTGCGGCGTCTGCGGCCGAGCTATCGATTCGGCCGTCGAGCTGGCCACCCGGCACGACCTGAAACCGGAGGACGTCAAGGAGGTTCGGCTCTTCGGTGCCGATATTCAATCGCCCTTCGGGGGCGTGGCGTGGGCGGATAGCCGGACGCCGCAGGTGCTGGCCCAGTTTTGCGTGCCGTACGCGGCAGCTTCGGCCATCAAGAACCGGTGTTACGGTCCGGCCCAGATCGCGCCGCGGCGGATTGCCGAGGACGAAGAAGTCGACGCCCTCGCCCGCCGCACGCGGATGTGCGAATGGCGTGAGTGGGAAGGCCACCGCCCTAAAGCCCACACGGGCATGCAAGTGTTTTTGCGCGACGGGCGCCGGCTCGACGACGCCCGCGACAGCCATCAACGGTACCGCTGGCCGGAGGATAACGAAAAACTGCTCGCCAAATTCGGGCGCAACGTCGCCTTTTCCGGCCTCCTTGATAAACCGGCCACCGAAGAAATGATCCTGGCGATCGAGGACCTTGACGCGTGCACGAACATCGCGGATTTCATCAAGCAGCGGCTCGTCATCAAACAGTGATGCGCCGCAGGTACCTCCCATCAAGAAAGGACTGAAAGCAATGAAGACCCGGCATTGCACCGTTAGCTCGCTACTTCTTGCATTGATCTTTGGCTGTGCGTGCTTCGGCGAGACGGCCCCACCGGCGGCACCGGCGAAAAGCACGGCCGGAACGTCGAAATCCATATCGTCGCCCAAACTCCGCTGGGGCGAGAGGGTCGATAAGATCCATGACATCGGCTGCGACGACTGGATCACCGCCGCCTGGACCACCATGCTGATCAAGAAGGGCATCGTCCCCGCAAAGGACGCTCCCGCGGCCGCCCGAGTCCTCTTGGAAATGCTGGAAACGCCCGGCCCCGAACGCAGCAGCGGTTGGACCTATTTCCACAAGAGGCAACGGTATTTCAACGAAAAGCTCGGCCCTGAAATCGGCGGCAACTTGATGGTCGTGCGAACCACGCCGCCGGCTCGCCAAACTGTTTACGTGCGATATCACCTCATGAAACGTATGTGCCAAATCTACGACATGCAGGCGGCAATTCTCGACTTCGCGGAGAAGCACGCGGCGACCATCATGCCCGGCTACACCCACGAGCGCCACGCCCAACCGACGACGTTCGGCCACTACTTGCTTTCCGTGTATGACGCCGTCGCCCGCAGCACAAAAACACTCGAGGACGGCTATCACCTGATGAGCCTCAACGAGTTGGGCTGTGGCGCCCTGGCCGGAACGAGCCTACCTATCGACCGCGACCTCGTCAGCGAGTATCTGGGCATGGAGGGGCTGATCGAAAACGCCAACGACGCCGTGAGCTACACCGACGGCTATCTCACCGTCGTGAGCGGGTTGACCAACGTGACGAACATCGTCAGCCGCATGGCGTTGGAATTCAGTTTCTGGTCGGGCGTTGAGTACGGCTTTCTGGAGATCGGATCCCACGGCACCAGCTTCCTCATGCCGCAGAAGAGCACGAACCCCAATAGCCTGGAAATCATCCGGCTTTCGGCAGGGCAGATGATCGGTCATCTGACGTCCATCGCGGTCGCCGGACTCCGCGAACCGCACGGCGACACGCACGCGATGCTGCACATGGAGGACGCCACGCTGGCCGCCCTGGACGTCTCCGAACGATGTATCACCATCACGACTCGGGAAATGCGGCTGATCAAGGTCTATCCGGAGCGCATGCTGGCCGTGATTCGCGAGTCGTACATCGCGTCGACCGAGCTGGCCAACCAAATGATGCGCGATTACGGTCTCGATTACCGGACCGCGCACGACATCATTCACGACTTCGTGCTCGCCTCGCGCGAGCAGAAGATCCCCGCCACCAAGGCGCGGGCCGACCTGCTGGACGCAGCGGCCGAGGCGACGATCGGCAAGAAGATCGGCATGACCGACGCCCGGCTCCGCGAGTTGCTCGATCCGACCCACTTCATTAAGGTGACCAACAGCAAGGGGGGCGTGGCGCCGGAAGAGATCGCCCGGATGATCGCCGACCGCCGCGAAAAGCTGGCCGCGGCCCGGGCCCGGCACCTTAAGCGGATCGAGACGCTGGAAGAGGCACAACAACGGATGCTATCCGACTTGCGCAGGTATGGCGATGAACCGGAGGCGAAGGAGGAGTAGCGGCCGTCAATCGGCAACGAAAGACCTGACTCTCTCTTCCAGTGCGGGACGTGATAGATGAAGGACATGACGCGATCGCTTTTTGTCGGATGGCTGGTGTTCGCTTTCCTCCCAGCGATCGCGGCGCCGGCCGAACCGATGCCAATCGTACCTGTGGCATCCAAAGACACCAAGGAAGGCCGGGAGGCGGAAGCCGGGTCGGAAGAACCGTTTCTCAGCCCGTACCACGGCATGAAGATCAGCGAGGCGCTTTCCGAGCTGGCCGTCACTCTGCCGACGCGCGAGATAACCGACCCGGCCTACGCCGCTGCCAAGAAGGCCGTGCTCGACGCGTTGGGCTGTGCCATGGCGGGCTACGACGCCCCGGGGGTGGAAATCGTCGTCGAGCAAACGAAACGCTTCGGCGGCAAACCGGAGGCGACGATCTGGTTCCATGGCGGCAAAGTCCCCGCCCCCGAGGCCACCTTCGCCAACAGCGTGCAGACCCATGCACTCGACCTCGACGACGTACACCTGCCGTCGGTCACCCACATCACGTCGGTCATCGTGCCGGCCGCGTTCGCCGCCGGCGAGGCCACCGGGGCGTCGGGCAAGGAAACACTCGCGGCGGTGATCATGGGGATCGAGGTCGCCGGGCGCGTCGGACGGGCGTACAGCTCGCGCCGTGCCCACGGCGGGTTCCTGCCTACGTCCGTGGTCGGAGGGTTCGGCGCGTCGGCCGCCGCGGCGCGGCTGAGAGGTCTTTCGCCGGGGCAGGCGTCGCACGCCATGGGAGTCTGGTACGCCCATTGCTCAGGCAACCGACAGGCCCTGCTCGACCGCACGCTGACCAAGCGGATTCAGCCGGGCATCGCGGCCCGGGCAGGTGTTTTCGCGGCGTACCTTGCGGAGCGCGGCGTAACGGGCCCGAACCGGATCATTGGCAAGCAGCCGGCCGCGCTTCTCTCAATCTATGGCACGCGCGGCGAGTGGAACATGGTGCCCATGGAAGAGATTATGGAGCCCCGCGATTACTACGAGGTCGAGCAGATCAGCTACAAGCGGTTCGCCTGTTGCGGGGCGAGTCATCCGCTGCTCGAAGGCGTGCTCGCGCTGGTGCTGGAAAACGACTTGAAACTCGATGCGGTCGCGGAGATCGACGTCTACGGTGTCCGCGGGGGCCTGGTGGGAACGCCGTGGCGCGACGCGGAGAACCCCCACGTGCTGGCCCAGTTCTGCGCTCCCTACGAGGTCGCCTCGGTCATCAAGAACCGGCGTTTCGGGCCGGCCGAGATTACCCGGAAGCGGATTGCCGAAGACAAGGAGGTCGACGCCCTGGCCCGGGCAGTCCGTTTCACCGGCTGGGACCGGTGGAACGGGCCGGAATTGCAGGAGACCAAGGGCTTTCAGGGTGTACGCATCCAACTCAAGGACGGCCGCGTGCTCCACGCGGTGCGCAATCGCGACCACGCTCTGCGCCCCGACCTGATGCCCTGGGAGAAGATCGTCGAAAAGTTCACCTACAACGCCGTCCTCTCCGGGCTAGTCGACGAAGCCGGGGCGCAACAGATCGTCCGGGCCGTCGAGCGGCTCGACGAGTGCAAGGACGTTCGTCAGTTCATCGACAAGCACCTGGTGTTTGAAAAGTAGTGTCGCCGCTTGCCGCCACGCGCGCAGCGGCCAAAGTCCCAATCACGCATAGTCGGGTCGAGAGAGATAAGGTCCGCGGTCTCGAGAGCGTCATGGCGGAATTCACTTACCAGTTGGCGGAAGACGTTGCCAAGGAACTCTACACCAGGGCGCTGAAGGTCTTGCCGCCGGACGTCAGGGAGGCCCTGCAAAGGGCAGAACGCCGCGAGACGCAGCCCATCGCGAAGACCAATCTTCAGACGATCCTGAAGAGTATCGCGGTGTCCGACGGCCAGGACATGTTGGTCTGCCAGGACACCGGGCTGCCCGTCTACATGGTCAAAATCGGTAAGCGGCCGGTGGTCGACGGTGCCCGGCTTGCCGAAGCCCTTGCCCGAGGAACGCGGCGTGCGACGCTCGAGCACCCGTTCCGCGGCAGTTCGACCCATCCTCTGACCCGGGAGAATCCCCAGACCAGCATCGGAGAGGGGTTGCCCGTGATCCATTGGGAATTCGACCCCCGGGCCGAGCACCTGGAGATCTTGATGGTGCCGAAGGGTTCCGGTTCGGAGAACATGAGCGCCGTGAAGATGTGCACTCCTGCCGAGGGCCAGGCGGCCGTGAAGCGGTTCGTGATCGACACGGTCACCGGCGCCGGGGGAAATCCCTGTCCACCCGGGATCATCGGCGTCGGCGTGGGGGGCACGTTCGAGCTGGTAGCCATGCTGGCCAAGAAGGCCATCGCGCGCCCGGTGGGCCGGAGAAACGCCGATCCCGCTTTTGCCCAACTGGAAGAGGATCTGGAAGAGGCCATCAACAGTTCGGGCAGCGGTCCCATGGGATTGGGCGGGGACGTTTCGACCCTTGCGGTGCACGTCGAGTGGGCGTACACCCACATTACTCAGAACCCGGTAGCCGTGAACACTCAGTGCTGGGCGGCAAGACGTGCCCGGGCCAGAATCCGGGATGATGGCCAAGTGGAGTACGGTTTTTGAGTCCAATCATGGCAACACACACCCTCGACACCCCGCTGGACGAACCGACCGTGCGCTCGCTCCACGTCGGCGACGCGGTGACCCTCAGCGGTCGGCTGTTCGGCCTGCGGGACAAGACCCTGATTCACATGTTCGACGAGCGTCGCGAGGCCCCCGTCGACCTGACCGGTTATCCGGTCCTGCACACGGCTCCCAGTCTGAGACAGACGGATCGCGGTTGGGAGAAGATCATCGTCGGCACCACGACCAGCACCCGCATGGACCGGTTTACCGCGCCGCTGCTGGAAGAATGCGGAGTGCGGGCGATCATTGGCAAGGCCGGCCTGTACCAGGCGAGCCTCGAGCCGATGCGGCGTTTCGGGGCGTGTTACCTGGCGATCGTCGGCGGCGCCGCCGCGCTGGAGACCACGCAGATCGAGGAAGTTGAACGGGTCTACTGGCCGCACTTGCACCCGGAGGCGATCTATCAGTTTCGCGTGAAGGGTTTCGGCCCCCTGATCGTGGCGATGGATACCCACGGCAGGAGCCTTTACGAAGAAGTCCGGCAGCGGGTGAAACGGGGGCTTCCCGGCATCTATGAGCGATACGGCCTTTAGAGGCAACCGGTAGACAACTCGGGGACTGTCGCCTTCGTAGACGCGCCAACACCGATCGTCGGCCCTGAACCCCTCGCGATCCTCACCAGAACACCGGCAGGACGAGAACGTGGCTCATGATATCCTTTGTGTTTCTGTGCCTGTTGATGGGGGCCGGCCACCTGCTGCGGGTCTACGTCAAGCCGCTCCAGAAGCTCCAGCTTCCGAGCTGCATCATTGCCGGGTTCTTAGGGCTAATCGTGCTTCAGGTCCTTGCCGCCGCCGAGGGCGCGGCCGAGTCCACACATCCGGCCGCCGCCGTGGCCGCCGAGCTGACGGCGCCGTGGAAGTTCCTTCCCGAGGCCCTCGTGTGCATCGTCTTCGCCTGTTTCTTTCTGGGCAAGCCGCCGCCGAAGTTCTCGACCATGGGACGGGACGTGGGGGCCCAGGTCCTCTACGGGCAGATGCTGGTCTGGGGCGAGTACGTCGTTGCCGTAGCACTTTGGATCGCGGCCCTGGCCTGGCTGTTCCCCCAATTCCCGGCCATGTTCGCCGGCATTCTGCCGGTCGGGTTTGCAGGGGGGCACGGCACGGCGGCCGGCATGGCACCGGCCTTCACACATTTCGGCTGGGCCGATGGGAGGGAATTCGGCTTCACCAGCGCGACCTTCGGAATGGTCACGGGCTTGGCTGTCGGCATGATGATGATCTATGCGGCGGTGCGCCGGAGCTGGCTCAGTCGGGCCGATCTGCCCACCCAGACGTTTCCGTCGGGTCCCAACGGGGTGATACCCGCCGGCCGGCGGCCGCGAGCCGGAGAGCTGACCATCAACAGCGACGTGCTGGAAACGCTCAGCTTGCAAGTGGTGGCCGTCGGCGCGGCGGTGGCCGTCGGCTACCTCATCAAGTACGGTTTGGTCCTGGTCGAGACCGCGATTCCCATTCTGCACGAGCACCACGTTCTTTCGGGTTTTCCGGTATTTCCGCTCTGCATGATCGGCGGGCTGGTCGTGCAATTGCTCGAGGACCGGTTCGACAAGCACCGCCTGATCGAGGCGGGCCTGATCCGTCGCATCCAGAACGCCTCGGTCGATTTCCTCGTGGTGGCGGCCATCGCCACCATCGAGTTCAGCATCGTCGTGCGGGGCCTGGTGCCGCTGACGATCCTGATGGTGGCCGGCATCGCCTGGAACGTGTTCTGCCTGTTGCTGCTGGCCCGGCGAATGTTCCCCGACGCCTGGTTCGAACGGGGCATCGTCGAGCTGGGGCAAGCCATGGGGGTTACGGCCACGGGCTTGTTGCTGCTGCGGGTAGTCGACCCCGACTACGAGACCCCGGCAGCCAACGCCTTCGCCTGCAAGCAGATCGTCCACGTGCTGTTCATCGGTTGGACCAGTGCGGCCATTCCCCTCCTGGCAGTGGTGGGTCCCTGGCCGGTGCTGCTCGTATCGTCCTTGGTGGTTGCCGTTTGCCTGGTCGTCGGACTCTGGTGGGGCGGCCCGCACGGCCCTGGGAAATCAACGGCGAAGGGGGGATAGACGCCGGCACGCGGTCCAGAACGTTTGTATCCCATGCATCCTCAGTTAAGACAAGGAGCCAGTACTGTGCCTGCTCGACAACAATTTGCGCTTGTGTTTTTCGGCGCCTCGATCCTGTTGATGGCCGGGGCGTCTGTTGGGGCCGACGAGACGAGTACCGTCGATCCCGAGTCAGTCGACGACGTCACCTTGGCGCTCTCCAGACTCTCGGTCGAAACCAAGGCCGACGAGATTTCCGACAAGGCGTATAGGGCGGCCAAGACGGGTGTGATGGACGCCTTGGGATGCGCCATGGCGGGCTACCAGGCCTCGGGCGTGCCGGCCGTGGTCGGGTTGACCAAGGAGTGGGGCGGGCGCGAGGAAGCCACCGTCTGGTTCCACGGCGGCAAGGTGCCCGGCCCCGCCGCCACGTTCACCAACAGCGTGCAGACCCACGCCCTGGACCTCGACGACTTCCACAGCCCGTCGATCACGCACATCACCTCCGTGATCGTGCCAACGGCCTTTGCCATGGGAGAGTTGAACGACGCCTCGGGCAAGGAGACCCTGGCGTCGATCGTCTTGGGTATCGAGGTGGCCGGGCGCCTGGGCCGGGCCTGCCGCGGGCTGCACGCCCATTCGGGCTTTCTGCCAACCTCGGTCATGGGTGGGTTCGGCGCAACCGGCGCCGCCTGCCGCTTACAGGGCTGCTCGGTCGACCAGACCGTCAACGCCATGGGCATCTGGTACGCCCACTGTTCGGGCAACCGCCAGGCGCTCTACGACCGAACGCTGACCAAGCGGATTCAGCCGGCCATCGCCGCCCGGGCCGGCGTGTTCGCCAGCTATCTGGCGCGGGAGGGATTCACCGGGCCGCGGCGGATCATCGCCGGGCAGCCGGCTTCGCTGGTTCCGATCTACGGGCTGGGGCGCAAGGGGCCGCCGCCGACGGTCGGTCGCGTGATGGAGCCGCACGAGTTCTTCGAGGTCGAACTCCTGGCCTATAAGCGCTATGCCAGTTGCGGGGCCAGCCACTATGCGATCCAGTCGGCCCTGGACCTGGCCAACGAGCACGACCTGAAGCCGGCCGACGTCGAGACGGTCCATATCTTCGGTTGCGGGGTGAACTCGGGGATGACGGGCGTTCCCTGGCGCGAGAGCGACAGCCCCCAGGCGATGGCCCAGTTCTGCGCGCCGTACGAGATCGCGTCGGTGATCAAGAACCGCCGGTTCGGCCCCGCCGAGATCACGCCGCAGCGCATCGCCGAGGACAAGGAGGTCGACGCCCTGGCCCGCCGCTCGAAGCTCTGCGACTGGAAGGAATGGGGCGGACCGCGTCCCGGTTTTCAGGCCGTGCGGATATTCCTCAAGGACGGGCGCAAGCTGGAGGCCTGGCACGACCACGAGGAAGTCCTCTCCCCCACGTCCAACACCTACGAACAGTTGGTCGAGAAGTTCAAGTACAACGTCACGTACACCGGGCTGGTTGACGAAACGCGGGCGGGCGAAATGGTCAAGGCGATTGAAAACCTCGACAAGTGCGATTCCATCGCCGAGTTCATCGACAAGTACCTGGTGTTCGACCAGCAGTAAGCGGAATCCGAGCAGCTTGATGTGACTCTGGGAAGAGTTGGCAGCCGTTTTTTTGTGCTTCCCGAAAGGAGGTCCACGCGATGACACGCTTTACGGCCGTTTCTGCTATCGTATTGGCTACGGTGCTCGCGCTGCGGGTCAGCGCCCAGGACAAGACGCCGCCGGTGCCGACGAAGACCGTCGAGGCGCGCGCCGAGCTCGATCTGCCCGACTCGATCACCGAGGAGGAGCTGAAGTTCCTCGGCTCGAAGTCGCATCGCCAGCACGCGGCGGGCGGGTTCAGCGGTCCAAAGTCGCACATGGGCGAGGTGGCGCGCCACGCCGCCCGCGAGCGCGGCCGAGTGCAAGACCGCAATCGGTATGGTCGCTTCATGGACCAGGCGTGGACGGTGATGCTCTGCAAGAAGGGGCTCATCCCCCGCGAGTCGGCCCAGAAGGTGCTCGAGGCTCTGGAGAAGACCCAGTTCGGCGGCGAAGGCCAACTGAAGAAGCTGCTGAAGGACGAGGACCTCGCGAGCATCCCCGTGATCGGGCGGACCCTTCAGGAGCCGATGGCCCGGATGCAGCTCCGCGACAAGCAGCTCGACGTGATCGACTCAGTCCACGACTTCCTCCAGGTCCTGCTCGACTCGGCCGAGCGGCACGCGGAAACCGTCATGCCGGGCATGACGCACATGGCCCACTCGCAGCCGACCACGTACGGGGCATACCTGGTCGCGCTGCACGACGGGGTGTACCGCGGCCTAGAACATCTCGAATTGGCGTACAAACACACCAACGAGAACAGCGGCGGGTGCGGGGCCACGTCCGGCACCGGGTGGCCGATCGACCGCTACATGATCACCGAGTTGCTGGGGTTCAACAAGCTCGTCGAGCCCACCTACGACGGCGAGGCCGGCCAGGACTACGGAATGAACACCCTGTTCGCCCTGTCGAACATCATGATCACCGTCAGCCGCACGGCCATGGACCACGGCATCTGGGGCATGGACGGCTATCTGACGCACAAGCTGCCCGCGGCCCACCTAGGCGTCAGCTCACTGATGCCCCAGAAGGCCCATTCCGGCTCCGCCTACGAACGGGTCCGGATCAGCACGAACAACGTCATTGGCGCGACAACGATCGGGATGCTCGGGCTCCACGGCGAGCCGTTCGGCGACGTCCTGACCAGTTACCAGGCCACCTATCGGGCGCCGAATGCCGGCGCGATCGGCGCCCTCTGCGAGACCGAAATGACGATGGTTATCTTCGGCGACATGCTCGCGACGATCAAGGTCGACAAGAAAAAGCTCCTCAAGCTTACGCGCGAGGGCTGGGGATGCACACCCGACTTGCAGGAGAAGCTCATCCAGGAAGAGGGTTATGGCCGCCGGCAGGCATGGCGGATCTGCGCGGTGATGGTCCGCATCGCCCGCGACCACCGCAAGATCACCCCGCCGCAGCTCACCGGCGAAATGCTCGACGAGGCCGCTGTGGTGGCCGGTGAGCCGCAGCCGGGGCTTTCGACCGAGGAGATCCGGGAGATATTCGACCCGGTGAAGTTCCTCGAGCGCCACGACAACGTGGGCGACCCGAACCCCAAGGAGACCCTCCGGCTGGTGGAAGTTCGCCGGAAGCAGCTTGCCGAATCGCGCAAGCGCCAGCAGCAGCGGCGCGCGCGGGTAGGGGCGGGATTCGCCAAGCTCCGCGAGGAGATCAAGGCCATCATCGGGGAGAAGGCCACCAGCGACTACGTCAAGCCGTAGGGACCAGCCTTCGCATGGGCCCCCTGGACGGCATTGCCGAATCGGGGTAGAATACGCGCTGTGTATACTGCCCAAAGTTAAGTATGTACGGGTCGGAGTTGGGGGTATCCGGATCTCGCTGGTTCGGTGCCGGTTTCGGGACGCGCCAGGGCTCGCACTGTCGGGGCGCAGGGATCAGGCTGGAGGCGGACTATGCGGCTGAAGCGGTCTGGGTTTACCTTGGTCGAGTTGCTGGTGGTGATCGCCATCATTGGCATTCTCATCGCCCTGCTACTGCCGGCGGTGCAGGCCGCCCGGGAGGCGGCTCGTCGCTCGGAGTGCAGCAACAACCTGAAGCAGATCGCCTTGGCCATGCACTCGCGCATGACCTCCCATCGAGCATTTCCGCCGGGCCGGCTGGGATGTGACGCTACAAACGGGGAGCAGCCATGCATCGGCGTGCCCCTCGAGGACCGGGTCGGGCCCAGTGCCTTCGTAATGGTCCTTCCCTACCTCGAGCAGCAAGCCCTCTACGATTTGTTCAATGGGGACCGGTTCAAGGGAGGCCCCTGGCTGACCCAGTCGGGGGGCAACACCGCCTGGATCTCCGACTACGAGGAAGCCATTGCGCAGCGCCCTTCCGTGTTCGTCTGCCCCAGCGACACAGCCGAGCCCTGCTGCGAGGTCTACGATGACGGTGAGGGCCCGATCGTTGTGGGAAAGTCGCACTGGTTTATCGACGGGAAGTGCGCGGCGACCGGCAATTACGCGCTGTGCATGGGCACCAAGGGCCCGAGTTACGGAACGAGCTATGCTAACGTCAAGTACGGCAACAACGGGGCGTTTCTCTACATCAAAGAGCTGAAGCCCAGGGACTTCGGCGACGGACTGAACAGCACCATCTTTCTAGGTGAAACGTACCTGACACATCAGCGCAATTCGGAGTTGGTATGGAGCTTGGGGTATCGACACAGCAGCCTTCGCTCCACGGAGAACCCGGTCAACACGCCCATCGGAGAAGGTTCCACGCTGAACCTTTACAACCGAGTGTTCAACGCGGCTTTCGGCAGCAAGCATCCCGGCGGCGCCCAGTTCGCCTTCGGCGACGGCCACGTGAGCTTCCTCGGCGAGGACATCGACTTGAACGCGTACCGGGCACTGTCCACCAGAGACAAAGGAGACAGGGTCGGTGACGTCGAATACTGAGATGGGCAACTGCGCCGCTCGCCTTTGGTGGCTGGGCTGCCTGGCGCTGATTGTTTCCGTCGGGGGGTGCGGCGAGGGCCGCCCGCAGCGCGTCCCGGTCTCCGGACAGGTGCTCATCGACGGCAAGCCGCTCACGGTGGGCTACATCCGCTTCGTTCCCGAGGGGGCCCGGCCGTCCGGCGGCCAGCTCGACTCGCAGGGGCGGTTTACCTTGACTTGCTACGACGGCCAGGACGGTGCGGTGCCGGGCAAGCACCGCGTCGAAGTCGCTGCCACCGAGCAAGTCGACGAAACTGCCGTCCGTTGGCACGCGCCAAAGCGCTATGCCAACTTCGCGGAGTCCGGCCTGGAGGTCACCATCACCGAGCCCACCGATTCACTGACGATTGAACTGACGTGGGACGGCGGGCAACCGTTCGTCGAGCGACACGGAGTGGAGTAGATACTCTCCGGAAGCCGTCAGAAGTAGCACCCTACGTCGTCCACGGCCACGTCGCTCTTCCCGTCCCGGACGAGGTGCATGCGGAGCACGGCCAGGGCCAGGTCATCGCTGCCCCCGCGGTTGCTGTAGGTCCGCCAGACGTTAACGTCCGGGTCGCGGTACCGACCGACCGTCGGCACCCCGCAGACAAACCACCCATCATAGTAGAAATGTGCCAACGCGTAGCGGCTGAGCAACCAGGCCCTGTCGAGGTACTCTCGGTTGCCTGAACCCTGATAGGCGTTCAGGAAGCCCACGATCACCTGGGCCAAGAGCCCCGCGGCAATGGGCTCGGGTGGTCCGTCCGGGTCGCGGAACTTTTCCAGTTCGGCCAAGGGGATGAGCTTGTCGAGCGTCTCGCGAAGATCTTCTTCGCCGGTGAGCTTGTAGGCGAAACCCAGCGAGAAGAGCGCCCTGATGGGCACCACGCCGTTCGACCAGCCGTGGGGCTGGCCGATCTGCCGCGTGTATTGCCACCCGTCCGCCACCCGGGGGAATAGGGAGTTGCCGGTGGCCAGGTCGAAGGTGGCGTAGAAGGAGCCGTCGGGCTTCACGTCCATGCGCCGCGTGAAGGCCCGGTAGTAGGCCAGTCCTTGCTCGCGGAACTTCTTCCCCTTCTCGGGTCCCAATAGTTCGGCCACGCGCAGCAAGTTGGCTGCGAACCAGGTGATTTGGCCCATGTACTCCGTGCGGCCCGCCCGGGCCATAGCCCGCTCCGATTGCTTCATTTCGGGATAGGCCGGATCGAAGGGATGGGCGGCGATCAGGTCCGTCTTCGGATTGCGCACGCTCCACAGGTAATCGGCCATCTGCACGGCCCAGTCGAGATACCGTTCGTCGCCCGTCTTGGTGTGAAGAAATGCCCAGGCGGCGATCCATGCGCCGCCCGACGAGTTCATCGAGTGCGGCAGGCTGCCGGGCGGATGGTGACGATTGAAGCCCCAAGACCGTTCCAGATCCACGATGTGCCGGCGGAGTGATTCGATCTGCCGCGTCACCGCCTCGGGGTTGATCCGGTACATAGCGTCCCAGGGCGGGTAGGTACACTTGAACTCATGCACCGCGCGGATGCTCTCGTCGGCCACGACGTCGTAGCCCCGGTGATCGCCCCAGGGGAAGAAGCCGGTCTCCTCGTCGGGCAGGCTCTCCAGGTAGTGGCGCAGATACTCGTCCGCCGCGTCGGCGTACTTGGCGTCGCCGGTCACATCGCTCATCGCATAGAGCAGGCGCAGCAGCCCGCCGTCGAACTGGAGGTTGTTCATCCGCGGCCCTGCCCCGCCGCGCCCCGACGAGGCATACAGCTTGCTGTCGGACGGCGGCAACTGCCGGGTGGCCACGTCGAGCTGGCAGACGAAAAGCGGCGTGTGTTCGGAGCCGTAGCGGTCGCGGGCGTGCTCGACAAGGTTGTCGCAGAACCGCCGCACCTTGACGACGACCTCGGCGGCGTCCGACTCGGCCGCCCGGCCCGGCGTGGCCGAGCCGGACATGGCGAACGCCCATATCAAGAGCGGATAGATCAGCCGATACAACGACCCAGATGCAGCCCGCCGATAGCGGGCTGGTCCGATAGGGGAACGCTTTGACATGGCACAACCTCAACGGTCTTCCCGCCACGGACGCTCGTCACCTGAGGTCCGCCATCAGGCATCGGATGGGAGCGGACCATCCGTTCACCATTCGCGTCTGCGACTTCCGCAGCTCATTGCAGATCAGCAGCAGGAGTTGCTCGGCGGGCGTAGGGGGCGTCGTAATTGATTGCGGGCAGGAGTCGGGTAGAATCGCTCCTGCAATATCCCCACTTAAAGTGATGGAGGCTCCACCAATCATAAGCGCAAAGCCTAGACTCTGCAAATCATGCCGGCGCAGTTCTCCCAAGCGCGTCGTATCCCTCCGTTTACCCCCGGCGGTCCGCCACCTCTGCAGTTCAGATGCCTCACCCGACTCGCGTGGGTGCCGCACAGCCCCCAGTTCTGGACCGGCGCAAAGTGCCAGAGGCGCAGACCTCCGAGACTTACGCCTTGAGGGATGCACCCGTCTAAATGGGGTCACCGTTTCACCTGGAAGGGGGAAGCACCAATCGTCGTCCCATCGCCCCCAATTTGCGGAGGTGCCGCCCATCTCCGCGCCTTAGAACGGACGCCCATGGGGCCCTCAAGGCCGGTTCACCACTCGGACAATACCCTCGTAGAAAGGTCTGCGAATAGATTGACCGGGGGGAGGCGGGCGGGTTGGCGGGTCGAACAGGTGGACGCCGATGACTGGGCGATCTCTCGGCGAATGAGCCCGGCAGGGGTGCTCGCAGGTTTCTGGAGGCTACCGCCCACAGTCGGTGCGCCAAACCTGCCGAACGGGTAGTGCTCCGCGAAGATTGAATCCGGCATGGTCGTGGACACGACTATTCCCAGAACAATCATCGCGGAAACATCTCGCAAGTACTTGTCCCGCAACGACTTCCGACGTTCGTCTCTGCGAGGCCCCGAGGGCGAGGTGCCCGGGACCCGTGTCGATTCGCCGGCTCTGCCGCCGATTGAGGAGTGTTTCGATGATCCGCTCGATCCCGCGACTCACGCGGAGGAGGGCCGACCATGACACGCCTACCCACCCCGTACCCACAACGCCCGGTACCGTCCGTCTCGGCGAGCTGGCCATGTCCTTGCCGCGAATTCGCTTGCCATTCTCGTCCACGAGCGGTACGCGGCGCTTCGTCCCCGGCGGTGTGTAATACCAGCAGTCGGTCTGTTTCCAGTGCCAAGCCGAGCCGCGTGGTCGACGTTGTCGCCTGGCGTTTGTACCCATGTTTCCGATCGCCGTGGTCTTGGTGCGGGACGTGGGCCGTCATGACGTGCGGCCCCGTCGCCGAGTCCCGGTGTTCTCAGGGCGCTTTCTTCGCCGACCCCCTTTCCGCCGAACGGCCGAGCCAGCCTTACCACCGGCGGGTGTCGCTTTCCGCGAAGCAGGTCGAGCCGGCCCTTGGCCGCGGCCCTTCGAGTCTTCCCCGACCGCGGCCCACAAGGGGTCCTGGTAGTGCTGGCCCCATTCCCTCCCGTAGTGATCGAAGGCGACCCTCGGCGTATCGCCGATCAGCTCCGCCAACGTTTCGATCGAGCAGCCCACCCCCCCCGTCCAATAGCCTGACAACATGCGGTGGGCGAACGTATGCCGACAGGTGTAGCAGGAGTATTTCGTCTTCACGGGATCCCGATTCCAGTCAAGCCTGGGTCGAAGAGGAGGTTTCTTCAGGCCCTTCAGAGGATTCGCCACGCCATGCATCTCCTCGGCCCGGTTCAGCGCGGCCAACACGACCGCGATCACGCCCCGCCGTGTCGCCGGGCTCCGCCAGGTCGAGTGGCTCTCCATCCAGGTCTGAAAATGCGCTTTCTTGAGCTGGGCGACCGGCAACGCTCCGCAGTACGCGCACAAGTCGTTCAGCCAACTTACGGCGTTGTCGCGGTGGGACTTGGTGATCGAACCGCGGGCCAAGCCACGCTCGCAGTACTGGAGATATTCAGAGCAGACCCGGGCTACCAGCCACGGACCGTTAGTGTGGGGCTCCCCATCGGTCTCTGCCTCCCAGGACAGCTTCTCCTTGGCCAGGGCCAGTTCGGCGGCCTCCTTGTTCTCTTTGCCACGAATCCGGTTGCCGTCCTCGTCGAACAGGGGGACCCGCTTCTTGGTGCCGGGGCAAGTGTAGTACCAGCAGTCGGTCTGCCTCCAGTGCCAGGCCGACCCGCGTGGTTGCCTACGCTGCTTCCGTCTCCGTCCCACGCCTATCCTCCCTTCCACAGGGCGCCTGCCGCTCGGCCACGCCCGCACGTTGACCCACGCTAGCCGGACCACGATACTACATTGTCGTCGCGGCGCGCAAGGCCGATATCCACGAAACAACCAGCTTGCTGGAGGTTGTCCTCATGCAAACTACGCCCGGTCGAGTTAATCGAAACCCCTCTCATTTACTACGTCCCTTGCTACACAGAATTACTACATTCATTCTTCCCGCACTCACGGTACTGTTGTCAATAGGTATTGCGAATAACGGTGAATCAGCCGAAAAACGCAGTGTACCAAACTTCGTATTCTTCCTGGTCGACGACCTGGGGTACATGGACGTCGGCGCCAACAACCTCGACACGTTCTACGAGACGCCCCACGTCGACCGGATCGCGCGCGAGGGGATGCGTTTCACCAACGGCTACGCCGCCAACCCGGTTTGCAGCCCCACGCGGTACAGCATCATGACGGGCAAGCACCCTTCGCGCATCGACGCGACGGACTGGTTTACCGGCCGGCGCGAAGGGCGCTTCCGCCCGGCGGTGCTCAACGACAAGATGCCGCTTAAGGAGCTGACGCTGGCCGAAGCGCTCAAGCAGCGCGGATACCGCACGGCCTTCCTGGGCAAATGGCACCTGGGCCCCACCGAGGAATACTGGCCCAAGGCACAGGGGTTCGACGTCAACGTGGGCGGCCACGACCGCGGTTCGCCGCCGGGCGGGTACTTCTCGCCCTACCGCAATCCCCGGCTACCAGACGGCCCCGAGGGCGAGCACCTGCCCGCCCGGCTGGCCGACGAAGCGATCCGCATCCTGGACCAATTCCAGCGCGGCCCGTTCCTGCTGTACCTCTCGTTCTACTCGGTACACATCCCCTTGCAGGGCCGACCGGACTTGATAGAAAAGTACCAGGCCAAGTCGGCGAAGCTCGACACGGGCCCCGAGTTCGGCTCGGAGGAGCAAGTCTGGCCCGGGGCCGGGCCGCGCCGCGTGCGGATCGTGCAGAACCACCCCACCTACGCCGCCATGGTCGAGAGCATGGACACCGCCGTGGGCCGCGTGCTGGCGAAGCTCGAGGAGCTGGGGCTCGACCGCAACACGGTCGTCTTCTTCATGTCGGACAACGGGGGTCTTTCCACCTCCGAGGGCCTGCCCACCTCGAACCTCCCGCTCCGCGGCGGCAAGGGCTGGCTCTACGAGGGCGGGATCCGCGAGCCGTTCCTGGTGAAGTGGCCCGGCGTGGTCCGGCCCGGAAGCACCTGCGACGTGCCCGTGGTGAGCACCGACTTCTATCCGACGATGCTCGAGATGGCCGGGCTGGCGCCGAAGCCCGAGCAGCACCTCGACGGCGTGAGCCTCGTCCCGCTGCTCAAAGGGGGCCCCGCCCCCGATCGCGACGCGATCTTCTGGCACTACCCTCACTATAGCAACCAGGGCGGCTTCCCCGGCGCCGCGGTACGCATGGGCGACTACAAGCTCATCGAACGATTCGAGGACGGCCGCGTACACCTCTACGACCTGAAGCACGACGCCGGCGAACAGAACGACCTGGCCGCGCAACTGCCCGACACGGTCGACCGCATGCGCCGGCGCCTGCACGCCTGGTACCGCGAGGTCGACGCCAAGTTCCTGCGCCCCAAGCCCGGGGGACCGGAGCCTTGGCGGCCGTAGGGTTGGCACCACAAAAGGGACCAGGTTTGTTTTGCCTACGGCGGCCGGAAGGCCGCTTCGCCCAATCCCGGTATCCGAGACTCGGCTGCCGCGCCATTACCCGAAGAGGGACCGAAACAGGAAGTGAGACGATGACGCGCGGAAGAATGAACATCCTGTGCGCCGGTGTCCTTCTTGCCGTTGGGGCAGGTGCGGCGGGCGCCGGAGATTGGCAGGAGTGGTGTGGGCAAGCCTCGCGCAACATGGCTGCCAAGAGCGATCGGAGTCTGCCCGACTCGGCTGATTGCGGGGAAGAGAACGATGCCGGCGAGGTGGATCTGCAATCGACGAAGAACGTCAAGTGGCTTGCCCAGCTCGGCCGGCGTACCACCGGCAGCCCGGTGGTAAGCCGGGGCAGAGTGTTCATTGGGACAACGTGGAAGAATGGAAAGGACGTCTGCTTTTTGTGTCTTGACGAGGAGACCGGCAGCCTGCTTGGAACCTTCATTTGCCCCAGGCCTCCCAGAGAGAAGCTGGAGAACTGGGCCATCAGCTCAACGCCCACGGTTGAAGACGATCGGCTCTACTTCGTGAGCCCATACGCGGAAGCCGTGTGCATCGACCTGAACGTGCTCCTCGGCGAGCGCGATCCTGGTCAGCGGGAGGAGAAACCAACGTCGGCAACAGAAGAAGAAACGACCCTCGAACAGAGATCCCTGAAGAGCATCGTCTGGCGATATGACATGTGGGAACGCCTGAAGGCATATTATCACCATACTGCAAGCTCCTCTGTCCTCGTGCATGGAGACTACGTCTACGTCTGCACCGGCAATGGACGCTCGTGGGTTCCGGGGCGGATACCCTATAGCCCGGTGACCCCCAGCCTGGTCGTGTTCAACAAGATCACGGGACAGTTGGTTGCGCGCGACGACGAGCAGATCGGAGAGCAGCTCTACCGCGGACAGTACTCATCTCCATCCCTGGGTATCGTGAACGGGAAGGCTCAAATACTCTTTGCCACTGGAAGCGGCATTTGCTACGCCTTTGAGCCGGTCGATCCGGCAGTGCACGTCGTGCCGGACCGTTGGACGACCACGAGCCTGCGCGGCCCGATCGTATATTTCATCGACGTCGAAGGGAAAGACACCCGCGGGCTGTCGCCAGCGGAATACGCTCGTTCGGTCGACCTCCTTTCGAACCTGCCCAAGCCCGCCCTTCCGCTGGAGTTTCGCTTTTCGCGGCGACTGCCGGCCACGACGCCCGTCGATACCGTTCCGACGGCTACCGTCCCCGACGTGCCAATTCTCAAGAAGATATGGTGGTTCGACTGCATTCCGCCGGCTTACAAGAAGGCCCCATTCTACCCGCATGAAATCAAGGGAGATGGCCGCGGGCATCCCTGCGACATCTTCGGCACTCCGGTCTTCTGTAACAATCGCGTGTACATCGCGATCGGCGGCGATCCGAATCACGGCGGAAGAGAGTGCAAGGGAAGCCTTGTTTGCATCGATGCAACCAAGACGGGCGAGCTGACGGAGAAGGGCAAGATCTGGTCGTACGATGACCTGAATGAGAGTGTCTCCACCGTGGCGGTGGCCGACGGCTTGGTATTCGTTGCAGACAATGCGTTCACAATACACTGCCTCGACGCAGACAGCGGCCGTTGCTACTGGAAGCACTCTGCTCGAAAGGGTGCAACCTGCTTCAGCTCGCCGCTGGTGGCGGATGGCAAGGTGTATCTCGGGAAGACCATTCTGTCGGCGAGCAAGCGATTCGAGTTGCACGACGGCATCAAGAACGATCAGAACACGGTCTACAGCAGCCATTGTGTTGCCAACGGCGTGGTGTTTGCCGTTATCGGCGATCGGCTGTGGGCGATATGCAATAGGGCCGATCAGAAGGGGGGAGACGCGGTCGCGCCGGCTACGCCAACCAGGCCAGCGCCCCCCCTGGAACCCGCCGACCACGTTCGCACCGCGCAGCCGGCGGCCGTCATGTCCCCGGCGTCCAGAGACGCGATCAAGAGGAACTGGCCCAATCTGCGCGGGCCGTTCGGCCAGGGCATCGCATACCACGTCGCGCCGCCGACGGACTTTGATGCCACGACCGGGAAGAACGTGCGGTGGAAGACGCCCATCCCGAAACCGGGCGCAAGCTCACCGGTCGTCTGGGAAGGACGAGTGTTCTTGACCGGCGCCGATGAGAGTGCTCGCGAAATATACTGCTTCGACGCGGCCAACGGGAAGATGCTCTGGCGGCGGGCGGCCGAACAGCCGGCCGAGCTGCCCAAGGTATCCGAGGAGATCGTCCATGCGGCTTCGACAGGAGCGACCGACGGGAAGCTCTTCTTCGCGATATTCTCGACGGGCGATCTGGTGGCGGTCGACATGAAGGGCGAGATTGCCTGGACGCGCGAGTTCGGCACCCCCGAGAGCAACTATGGCTATGCTTCGTCGCTCATCGCGTATAAGCACCTTTTCGTGCAAATGGACGACAAGAACAGCACGACGCTGTTCGCGCTCGACCCCGCCACCGGCAATACGGTCTGGCAGAAGAAGCGAACGGTGAGGGAATCGTGGGCGTCGCCCATCATCGTCATCTCCGGCGATCGCGAGATGGTTGTGCTCGCCGAGAATCCGACGGCTGCCGCATACGATGTGAACACCGGCGAGGTGATCTTCTCCAGGAAATGCCTCTCCGGCGAAGTGACGCCGTCGCCAGCCTACGCCAGGGGCACCATTATCGTAGCCAATCAGTCCGCAAAGCTGTCGGCCATATCGCTGGCCTCGGGCAGGGTCGCATGGAGCGACGAGGACTACCTTCCGGACGTTGCAAGTCCGTTGGCCACCGAGGACTTCGTCTTCACCGCAGATTCGTCCGGCATGGTGAACTGCTATGACATCGGCACGGGGCAAAGACTGTGGGCCCGTGAGTTCGACGAGTCGTTCTATCCTTCCCCGATACTCGCGGCCGGCCGCATCTACGCAATGGACAACGGCGGCACGATGCACGTGTTCCTGGCATCCAAGGCGTTCGCGCCCGTCGGCGATGCAAGACTGGGCGAAGAATCGGTTGCGACACCGGCATTCACCGGCGGCGCCATGTTCATCCGCGGCAAGGGGAACCTGTACTGTGTAGGGGCGAAAGGGCCGTGACTGGCAGGGGATCTGCTCAAGAGCAGGCCCGAATGAGAGACGCTTGGGGGAGGTCGGCGCGAACTTCCTGCGCCCGAAGCCCGGGGGACCGGAGCCCTGGCGGCCGTAGGGTTGGCACCGGAGTCTCGCCAGCGGCGGATGTGCCAGGGGTAGGGCGGAGCGCCGCAGGTGGGCGGAAGTTCCCGGCTTGCGGCGGTATGGCACGGAGGCACTTCCCTCGTTCTGAAGACGCACCCGGCAGCCCCTTTCCGGGGGGTAGTCCCGAGTGGAACCCGACTTTTGGGCCGTTTATATCTACCCACCAAGGCGGGAAGACCACCCATTGAATCCCCTCTTTAGAGTGGATTTTGCCGAATCTCGGAAAAATCTTGGCCACAAGTGTCAGGAATGGCCCTGGGCGGGCAAGTAATGGTGGAAATAGGTGTAGGTGTGTACCACGAGGACCGAGACCGGCATGGCCCTCCCGCTGGATCTGCTCCAGCGAGACGCCAAATCGGAGAAGGCGGTCGCCACACCGGCTGAACCAACCACAGAGAGGGGTTCGTTGATGAAAGGGCTTGTTTCACAAAATGAGGTGATCACCCGTTTTTCGGGACTTTGATTTGTGAAATGAGTTCTTGGGACACGATGTCGCAAGCTGTTTGTCCCAAGAGGAGTTGTGTCGAGAACCCAACGTTTCTCAATGCAACCGAGCGGGGAAGTGAGTCCCTTGAATTCCCCCAACGACTCTTGTTAGGAGAGCTCCGATGACCAGCCGGAACCGAACCTCGCTCGTACTGCCTATTATCGCCGGGGTGATGCTGGTCGTCGTGTTCATCACCACTTCGAGCAGCGTCAGCGGGATCATCGCCGACTTCGTCGACGACTACCCCGCCTTCAACGGCACCGGTCCAGCGTACGACGGCACGGAGACGCCAACGACCGGGTGGGACTACATGTGGAACCCGCTGGGCGTACTCGCCGACTCGGCGAACTACCAGTCGCTGGTGCCGAACACCGTCGGAACCGATCCGCAGTTCGGCGCTCCGCAGTGGACCAACGTCGGCAACGTTGCGTTCAACGATACTGGGCAAGGCAACTTCCGGTACGGCCGCGTGTCCACCGGCACGGTCCACCCCGGTGTTGTCAGCAGCGACTACCGCTCCATCATGGCCTATACCATCCAGCCCGGCGAGGAGGGGAACATCTCGATCTCAGGCAGCTCACTTCGCAAGTATAACACGAGCGGTAATGGCGTCGATCTCGACATCTACGTCAACGACACGCTCATCGGGCCGCTGAGCATCAACGGGTACAACTCGACGACTGCAACCAACTTTGACGGGTCGCTCGGGTCGCTCAGCGTCGGAGATACCGTCTACGTCACACTCGGCCACAACAGCAACCCGGGCAGCGATGCGTCCATCATCGACTTTTCCTTGTTCTCGGGAGCGACTCCCGGGCCCTCCGTGTTCTTGACGTACAACAGCGACGCTGATGCAGACAACCTGCTGGACCCGACCGTCAACGATGCAACGCACGTGACTAACGCCACGGAGATGGCGCTCGGTGCTGGCGGGACGCTGGCCGGAGGGGCGACCAACGCCGTGGGGATCAACGGGGATGCGAGCGTGATCTACATCCCCGGCTCCGACGGTACTCTCCAGACCCTTGCCGAGGCGGTGGCTGCCGATCAGCATTTCGACATCAGTTTTGACGTGCAGGGTTTAACGTTAGGGGAGTCCCTCTCGTTGACGGAGGTGACCTTCAAGACCCGCCCAAACACGAACAACTCCAGCAACCCTGCCAGGTATGGCCCCATGACCTACCAGTGGCAGGCCAGCATCAACGGGGGGAGCTTCTCGGACGTCGGTGCTGGTATCAACTGGGATGCTACGGGCGGCGATGACGATGGCAGACTCGACCCCGGGGAGTTCGGCAATGCAAAGAGCTTCTCCTTCGACTTCTCCGGGGTTTCCGGGCTGACCAACGGTGATAACGTCACCTTACGTACGGTTTTCCGCAACGGCGACAACACGGGAGGCGGAAGCGACTTCAACGGCAGCACCCGCTACGGCGAAATCATCATCAGCGGTGAGGTCGTGCAGGGTCAGATCATTCCCGAACCCTCCGCCTTCCTCATCTGGTCCCTCGGCCTGCTCGGGTTGGCGTGGTATGCGAGGAGGAGGCGGACCCAGTGACCAACCGGGCCTCATGGCCCGTTTTCCGGAGCCTTCGGGAGACCGGCGGCCCCATTTGAGCGCGTTGTGTGAAAGGGCCGAGTTTCCGGACGTCCGCGGAGGTGACAATCGGAGGTTCGGCGGCATATCGGGAGTGGAAACACGGAGATAGGGGATCGGTGACCCTGGCTTCCGGAGTCCTTTCATTCCGCGTGGAAGTCGGGCTAGGGGGCGAGGAGGACAAAGGGCGTGCATTCGGTCATTAGCAATTGGACGTGTGAAAGGAGATCAGCCATGTTTACGGCCCGGATTCTCCGAGTTGTCGTAGCGGTGGGCTTGATCGTCGGGGTGGTGGGAGCCCTGCGAGCCGCCGTTGTGGTGACCAACCCGAGCTTCGAGGACGACATTTTCGTCGGGGGGAACGGGCCGTTGGCTCAAGTGAGCCAGACGGAGATCAGCGGCTGGACTTTCGGGGGCAATGCCATGGGCGTTGGGCAGAACCCGACCTGGACCGATACGACGCAGAACACGGTGCACGCCAAGCCGTACATCAACAACAACCAGATTCCCGATGGGAAGCAGGTGGCCTTCATCCGCAGTGGGGAGTTCCTCAGCCAGGACGCTGCAGGCTTTGAAGCGGGCAAGTCGTACGTCGTCGATTTCCACGCCAACGCCCGCAACGGCAACAACAACGCGCACCTCACCGTGACCTTGGGGGGCCAGGACGTCTTTGCCCAGCCGATCAGCCCGGTCGGAGGGAGCAACGCGTTCCATTTCTTCACCACGGCCGCGTTCGACGCCACGGCCGGCACTCACACACTCAACTTCAGCGACACGAGCGGACAGGTTGACCAGTCGGTGCTGTTGGACCAGATCAGCGTTCGGGAGGTGCCGGGCGGCCTCGTCCGGGCCCACTGGGCCTTCGATGAAACCGTCGGGCAGACCGCTTTCGACAGTACCACCTTCTATGACGGCTCGGTTGGGGCGACGGGCAGCCCGGAGACGAATGATCCCGCGATCAACCAGCCCGGCAAGATCGGCCGGGCGTATCAGTTCACGGCGGCCGAGCTGGACCGGGTGGAGCTGTCGAGCCACGTGGGGAGCTTTGCGGGCGAGGCGGACGGCGCGCTTTCCGGGTGGTTCCAGACGACCTCCGCGGACCGGGGCATCCTGTTCCGGTTTGGCGAATCCAGCGAGGCCGACCGGCTGCTGGTGGAGATACCGGGAGGCCAGCTCCGTTTCCTCATCCGGGAAGCGGCCACCAACGTGCTGGATCTCACGACGACCGACACGTTCCACGATGGGGCCTGGCACCAGTACGCGATTTCCCAGGACGGCACCGCGGCCACGATGTTCATCGACGGCCAACCGATCGCGTCCTTCTCGACCGGGGTGAACTCCGGCGATTGGTTCAGCACGGTCACCAATGCCGACAAGATGTCGATCGGCTGGGAGAACCGGAGAGGCCCTACAGAAATCGGGTTCGAGGGGCTCCTGGACGACATGGCCATCTGGGCCGGCCCTCTCAGCGCGGGCGAGGCGGTGGGCCTGTACGCGCTGGGGCACCACACCGAGCTGGGCTACGACGCCAGCCTGGCGGCGCAACTGTTCGAACTGCACGCCGCCGGCCCCGGCGGGGGCTCCGTGCAAATCGGCCAACGCTGGTGGACCTATGCCGCCGGGCTGGGCGGCAGCCCGGGCGACCTCACCGGATCGGGCCTCAACTTCACCCTTCAGCTTGACGCCAGCACGGGCGTCCAATCGGGCTCGATCATCATCCCCGAACCCTCCACCCTGCTGATCTGGTCCCTGCTCGCCGGGCTGGGGCTGGCGTGGTGTGCGAGGAGGCGGCGAACTAAGTAACCAACCGGCCTCGTGGCCCGTTTCCGGGAGCCGTTCGGGACGCCGACGACTCCTTACGAAAACTGAGTCCCAAGAAACCACCGAATACTCGGACAGCCGCGGAGGTGAGGATCGGGGGTTCGGCGGGGGGTTCAGCGAAGTAGAGGGGGGTGGAAAAGGGAGCTAGAGGCCAAATGTGAGTTCCCCTCTTCGGGGGCCTTTCGTTGCGGAGCGGCTTTCAGTTTCTTGAACTGCCGGACAAGGGGGGCGCGGCGATGACCAGGACACAAATCTCCTTGCGTCTCACGGCAACGGTGTTGGCCGTGATCAGTTCGACCTCAATGGCCTTTTCCGCAATTGCGTTCCGGACGGTCACCTTGTCGGGGAACGCGGCGCCCGGTACGCCGGCGGGGGTCACGTTCAACACTTTCAGTCCACCGACAGTCAACGACGCGGGAGACACCGCGTTCGAAGCCTTCCTGGCGGGGCAGGGTGTCGTCCCGGGCAACGATTCAGGCGTCTGGTCAGAAAGCGCCGCAGTCTTGGGGCTGGTGGCCCGCGAGGGTAACGCGGCACCCGGCGCCGGGGTGGGAGTCAACTTCAGCTCGTTCAACTATCCCATTATCAACAGCGCCGGCCAGACCGGCTTCCTTGCCAATCTGAGCAACGGGGGACAGGGCGTTTTCTCCGACGCCGGCGGTCCGCTGGGTGCGGTGACGGTAACGGGCAATGCGGCCCCGGGCACCGGCGGCGCGACGTTCCAGACGCTAACCAGCCCCGCCTTCAATGACGCCGGGCAGACGGGGTTTCTCGGTTTCCTGGCCGGCGCCGGCGTGGGAGCTGCTAACAATGAGGGGATCTGGTCCGAGGGCGGCGGACCGCTGGCCCTGGTCGCACGTGAGGGTAACGCGGCCCCGGGCGCCGGTGCGGGCGTCACCTTCGGGCCATTGGGCAAACCGGACCTGAACAGCGCGGGGCAGGCGAAGTTCTTCGCCCAATTAACCGGTGGTGGTGTCGGCGTCGGTAACGACGAGTCGATCTATTCGGAGGGCACGGGCGCACTCGCGCCGGTCGTGCTCGAAGGCACGCAGGCACCGGGAATGGCGCTGGGCGTCGTCTTCGGATCGGTCGCACCGGCGACGCCGGCCATCGCGGGTTCCGATATGAACGATGCAGGCCAGACGGCCTTTCGCTCGAACATTGCCGGCCCCGGTATCGGCGCTGGTAATGACGAAGGGATCTGGTCTGAAGGCGGTGGACTGTTGGCGCTGGTCGCGCAAAAGGGCAGCCCGGCTCCCGGCACCTTGCCCGGCGTGCTCTTTTCCGGGCTGACCGACCCGGTGATCGGCAACACGGGTGCGAATGTGTTTGGCGCGTCGCTGGCCGGCCCCGGCGTCGTTCCGTTTCCGGGGATCAACCACAACGACACCGGTCTCTGGTCGGACGCGTCGGGTGTTCTGAGCCTTGTGGCCCGGGCGGGCGATCCAGCCCCGGGCATGGCGCCGAACATCCTGTTCAGCACGCTGCAAGACCCGGTAATCAACGACCTCGACCATGTGGCCTTTCGGGGATCGTTTCAGCTCCTCGGCGGTGGGGTCACCAATACCGACGGCATTTTCGTGGATGGGCCCAACGGCCTCGAGAAGATCGTGGCCAATGGCGATGTGCTCCAGGTGGCGGCCGGCGACTTCCGCACCGTGAACCAAATCGGGTGGTTCGGATTCAGCGGCAACGAAGACGGCCGCGGTACCGGTTTCAGCGATGGGGGGGCCATCGGCTTCAGCGCGACTTTCCTCGACGGAAGCGAAGGCGTGTTCGCGGCCCGCATCCGCGGACCGGACGGTATTATCCCCGAACCTTCCACCTTCCTGATCTGGGCCCTCGGGTTGGTGGGGCTGGCGTGGTGTGCGAGGAGGCGGCGAACGAAGTGACCAACCGGGCCTCGGGGCCCGATTTTCGGAGCCGTCGCCGGGTCGGTGGCTCCCTATGAGGACTGAGTCCCAACAAACCACCGAATTCTCGGTCAGCAGTGGAGGTGAGGATCGGGGGTTAGGCGACGGGCTGTGTTCGTCGACGCCGTTTCGCCAAACGCTCCGGCACCCGCTGGAGCCCGTGGCGGCAATACCGCGCTGTTTGGAGGACCGAAACCGTGAGAAGCTTTACAATGAGAAGCCTGACCACTGGGTTATTGGCAGGGGCGGTCGTGGCGCTGCTGGCCGGAACGTCTCACGCCGGCCTAGTCCTGCACAGCACGATGGACGACGTGCACGTCCATCGCGGTGCGACCTACCCGCCGCCCGCTCTGGATGCCGGCGACGGCAACTTCACCGTCGATGACATCGTTGGAGGCAACCATGGTACGGCGAGCGCCGACGGTGATGACCATACTCCCCCAAATAATCACGATGTTCTGGAATCCAGCGCAGTGGGCGCGATTGGCGAGGCGCTGCTGATGCGACATGATGACCCTATTAGACGTCGTGTGAATTACGGCGGTGTCCCCGAGCTCGACGACGACGGCAGTTTCGCCTTTTCAATATGGTACAAGCCTACGACCTTGCCGGACAGCGGTGATTATGTCGTTACCCGCGGCGAGAGGTGGAGTACGAATACGGAAATGTGGACGGTCAAAGGAACCGACCCTACGGGCGAAATCAGCGTGAGAGCATCAACTGACGGCGCAGGCAATAGGATGGAGCTCGTGCACTCTATCACTGAGGATGAGTGGTACAATATCGTAGGCGTGTTCGATGCTGCCGCCGTTGCGGGCCCGGAACCCACCGGCCGTTTGATCGCCTATATCAATGGAGAGGGATCCGGGCTCGATGGCACCGGGGGATCCTGGACGCTGGGTGCCGAAGGCAACTCGTATGCCAGCACCGAGGAATTTGACCGTAATTACAATATCAAAATGGGCATGAGGCCTAGGGAGCACCAGAATAATGAGGCTCACGGCGATTACGACGACTTCGCCCTCTGGGACGATGCGCTGACCGTAGGTGAAGCGCGGTCGCTGTACACGTTGGCCATGAAGGTGGGGCTCAACTACAACGCCTCCCAGGCCCAGGCCCTATGGGACGTGTTCACCTCCGGCACCTCCGCCACCGTCGGCGGCAAGGAATGGGCGCAAGCCAGTGGCCTGAGCGGCAACGCCGGCGACGTGTTCGACCTCGGGGGCGGCGACTTCGCCCTGGTGCTCGATGCCAGCGGCAACGGCGTGTCGACCGTTGCCGAGCCGTCAACCGTGATCCCCGAGCCCTCCACCTTCGTGATCTGGTCCCTCGGCCTGATCGGGCTGGCCGCGTATGCCCGGTGGAGGCGAACGAAATGACCACGCGGGCCTCGGGGCCCGCTTACCGGAGCCGTCGGGACGCGGCGGCTCCCTACAAAGACCAAGTCCGAAGAAACTACCGTATTTCGAGACGCGACAAAACGAAGAATGCCGGCTTGGATCGATTATGAGCGGGCGATAGATCGGAAATGCATAAAGCACGGGATCATTGATGCCGAACGGCGCTTCGACCATAAGGAGAAGCAACGATGAAGTATCCGAAACACGTCTTCCGGATGACCGGCCCGGCGACGATGTTGATCGTCTTTGCCGTGTTACAGGGCGCACCGGCATCGGCCGGTGTTGTCGGGGTTGACGTCGGCGACGTGGCCAGCGTCTACAACGGCGCCGGCGTGTTGGACACCAACGTTCGACTCTGGGAAAACGTGGCCGACGGCACGCCCACGTTCACGCTCGACGGCGACACCGTCACCTACTCGACCACGGCAACGTTGGAATTCAATCGTTCCGGGTCGTTTGCCGGAACCATCGACCTGTTCAAGGACGGGGAGTGGGGCGGCGGCGGCGGTTCACAGACCGCCACGCTGTCGGGATTGAAAACGGACGGAACCGTTTATGACCTCGCGCTCTATTCAAGCCAGGGAGACCTGGATCGCGGCGCCACGTTCAACATCGGCGGGGTTGCGAAAATCGCCACCGGCGTCGCCGACTCGACCACGTTCACAGAGGGGGGCAACTACGTCTTGTACACCGGTCTGACGCCCAGCAGCGGCGGACAAATCGCATGGAACTACTCCCTTGCACCCGGCGATGCGGCATTCACCTACAGCGGCTTCGAAATCGAAAGCGCTCCCGGCCCTCCCCCCGTCACATCGGGGGTGATCGGTTATTGGGACTTCGATTTGACGGACCGATACGCCGACAAGTCGGGCAGCGGCGCAAACGGTTCGGCGGGCAGCAATGTCACTGTTGACACGGACAGCCCGCTAAGCGACACCCTGGGAGACTCCGCGGCGTTCGGCACCGGCGGCGCGGTCCCCAATAACGTCGTGACCGTGCCCCAGGCGACGGCGCCCGGGTTTGGCGCCAGCGACTTCTCCTTGAGTTTTTGGATCAAGCGTGGTTCGGGCGACGCCAATGAAGACGGCGTGTTCGATGCGCTTAGCGGCACCGACGTCGGTTATCAGTTGTTGATCTTGGCCGACAACACCTTGCGCCTCCGGCTGGACAACACCGGCGCCGCGAACTTGCTTGCCGATTCCAGCGCGACGATTCCGGTCGGTACGTGGCAGCACATTGCCATAACAGTCGACCGCGACAATCCCTTGGGGCTAATCATTTATCGCAACGGGTTCCCCGATTCCACCCATGATCCGACCGGCGTTCTGGCCGCGATCGGGCCTAGCCAGGATCTGTGGATTGGCGCATTCAATAACGCCCACGGTCTCGACGGCTCTCTGGACGATTTGGCGTTCTATGACGTGGTCCTGACGCCGGATCAAGTCAGCAAGCTCGCTTCAGGGCAGGCGACGCCGTTGACGGTCCTGACGGGCATGACCGTCATCCCCGAACCCTCCACCTTTCTGATCTGGTCCCTCGGCCTGATCGGGCTGGCGTCGTATGCGAGGAGGCGGCGAACCAAGTGACCCGCCGTCCGCCGGGAAACGCGGCCGGGGCCCAGATCACCACGCCCAGGTGGTAGCGGCGGTGGCCGGCGATGCGGCTGGCGCAGTACGCGGTGAGCACGCGGCCACCACCAATCCTGATGCCTACTCATTCTTCGTCCGCGTTCACAAGGACGAACTGGCCCGGCGGGTCCGGGCTCGGATCAAGGGCGGCACGGTATGAGACCAGGAACCGGGTCATTCCCACGCGCAGCATGTCCTCGGGCATCACGAACGCCTCGTCGACGGCGTGCCCGTTGACGAACGTGCCGTTCTTCGAGTGCAGGTCCCGTACGACCGGCTTTCCCTCCAATTCGTACAGCTCGCAATGCGCTCGGCTTACGAAACAATCGTTCAGCCGGACGTTCGTCCCGACCCCCCGGCCGATCGTGACGGGAAACTCGTCGAGCAAGAAGGACTCTTGCCAGTCGATGCCGTCCAGCGGGATGAGCGTGACCTGCACCATACCTGTAGCCCCTTCCCCTCTTTCCCGATTAGTCAGTAGTTTCCAGGAAAATTGACCTTTCCATAGACGCCCCCTTTCGGGGACCATGTAGCGTTTTCTTACCCAGCGTTACCTGGTCAACCGAAAGGGGAACGTCATGGATGATGGTAA
>Ga0180437_10000615_pt1 | contig 66464 bp, 59 predicted proteins | sample SS_ome_4_FD_132410 | JGI IMG/M metagenome (GOLD analysis project Ga0180437, IMG submission 132410) | Hypersaline lake sediment archaeal communities from the Salton Sea, California, USA - SS_3_D_1 metaG | ecosystem: Environmental > Aquatic > Non-marine Saline and Alkaline > Hypersaline >...
AGGGTGGGACAACTTTCGGGATAAGCGCGATCGAAGACGACGCTCTCCTGTGCGAGGGCGTCGATGTTGGGGGTCTTGACCCAGGTGCTGCCGTAGCAACCACAATAGTCAGCCCTCAGGGTGTCGATCATGACGAATATGACGTTCACGTACTCTCCTTTCATGTAGCGCCAGGGTGCAGAGGATGCGTATGGATTTGGGGGCTGGTCAGGCCGACGGCCGGCTACAATCGCTTGGTGAGCTTGTCCAAGTAGAGCTGGGACCAGGTTTTGTCGCCAATTGTACCAACGCGAACACGGACCTCAGTGACGTCGGCCCCGACCAGCTTGAGACGCACTTTCACCTTGTTACCGTCCGCTCGCACGGCGTTGATGAGCCCATCCGTCAGGTCGCAGGTCTTGTCCTGCACGGCGACTCCCATGTCGTCTTGCAGCGCGGCGACAGCGGCATTGAAGACCGTCTTGACGCCGTGCGGATACGCTGTTTGCATCTCGCCCTTGAGATAGGCGTAGGTGCCGCCTGCGGCGGCTCCGCCGACAATGACCGCAGCGCATCCACTAACCGCAATAGAGAGCCCTATCAAGAGAACCAGTTTCTTTGCCGGATGCAATGTTACCGCTCCTTCCTTACGACGAAGCCATAAAAGGGTGCCTGGCCTGCTCAGTGCGTGTCCGCGCTGAACTAGGCGGGGGGCCCAAGCCTCTTGGTGAGGTGGTCCAGAAACAACTCATTCCAGTGCCTGTCGCCAGCGATGCCGACGCGAACTGCCACGCGGGTGACGTTACTGGCAAGTAGTGTCAGGGCAACCTTGACCTCATTGTCGTCAGCACGTCTGGCGCGAATGCGCCCGACGGTGGCATCGTAGGAACGGCTTTCGATGGGGACTTTCATGTCTTGCTCCAAGACCGCCACTGCAGCATTGAAGACGGCAGGAACGTCCTGTGGGTATTGCGTCCTGGACTCACCCCTGACGTACCAGTAGGTAGCCCCGCCAGCGGCGGCGACCCCAATAAGGGCCGCGGTGCAGCCGCTGGTCAAGATCGAAAGCGCGACCAGGAGCCCCATTAGCTTCAATCGAACTGACACAATCACTCTCCCTTCTGCCGGACCGATCCCGGTGCCGGCCCTCGCCTACCGCGATTGTCCTCCAGTGCATTTTCACAGTGTGCACATCACGAAGTGTGAATCTACCGATTCGCCGGGCAACTGTCAAGTGTGGGGGAGAAGACCGGGCAGATCGAATCCCGTTGACTGCGGGGGGAGTAGGGATTATTGTTAACGTAGAGGGTTGCCCCGTATCGGAAGGCTCTTTCGTCGCTGTACTCGGGCAGATTCCCAGGCATTCCTACGGTGCCCGCGGCTTGCGAGCGGTTCCTGGAGACCGTACGAAGCTTCTGAGGTAATAGATGACCGACGAGAAACTGATATTCAACGTGACGGATGCGACATTCGTCGATGAAGTGCTTAGCGCCTCTGAGAGCGTCCCCATTGCTGTGGACTTCTGGGCGCCGTGGTGCCAGCCGTGCCGGGCCCTGTCGCCGGTACTGGAGCGGGTGGTCGAGTCGCTGGGCGGCGCAGTGAGGCTCGCGAAGGTGGACGTGGATAAGAATTCCGTGGTTGCCCAGCGGCTTGGGGTGACGGGGGTCCCGACTGTGAAGCTGTTCCGCAACGGACAGATCGTGTCAGAATTCGTGGGGGTCATTCCAGAGGTTGACATCAAGACATTTCTGAACAAGGCACTTCCTTCGACTGAAGATGCGTTGGTGGAGGATGCAATTGCCCTCATGGCCGCCGATCAAGTCGATTCCGCAAGAGCGAAGTTGGAGCAGGCACTGGAGACGAGCCCTTCGCATCCGGGTGCGCATTTGGAGAAGGGAAAGCTGTTGCTTCGGTCGGGCGATTTCGAGGAGGCAGAGAGGGAATTGGAGGAAGTGTCGGAAGGGACGGCTGAGTTTGACGAGGCGGTTCGGCACCTGGCAGGGATCGAATTTGACAGAACCTGCCGCCGGTGCGGCGGACTGGATGCTGCTGAAGAGAGGCATGGCCAGTCGCCGGAGTCGCTTGATGCGAAGTTCGAGCTGGGCAGGTGTTTGGCGGCGGAGGGGGACTACCGGAGAGCGATGGATCTCTTTTTGAGCATAGTCCAGGCAGATAGGAACTACCGTGACGGGGCGGCGAAAGATGACATGGTGAGAGTATTCGGCATACTGGGGCACCAGTCCGCACTGGCACGCGAATACCGGTCAAGACTCGCTTCCGCCCTCTATTGAGCGGGAGCCTCCGGACGAGAAGGAAGAGGCCACCTCGCAAGAAAGGAAGACGATGAATTTTATTCTCGTGATATCGGACACGTTCAGAAAAGATCATCTTGGCTGCTACGGGAACAAGTGGATATCCACGCCGCAGTTGGACAGGTTCGCTAAACGCAGCGTCGTGTTCGATGCGGCGTACGCTGGCTCGTTTCCCACGGTTCCCAACAGGCGCGACGTTCTAACGGGGCGGGCGAGTTTCACCTATACCGATTGGGGAAGGCTGCTGGATGATGAGGTGGTGCTACCGGAGATGCTCCGCGAGAAGGGGTACACGAGCATGATGGTGGCGGATACGCCGCACATCCTCCAGTCGGGCTATCACTTCGACAGAGGCTTCGACGGATGGCAATGGATCCGGGGCCAGGAGAACGACCGATTGCGCACTGCCCCGGAGAAGGTGACGTTTCCGTGCAAGCCGGAAAGGCTGCGGTCGGGAGAAAGGGTAGTCGGGCAGTACCTGCGCAACGTTTCGGATCGGGCGCATGAAGAGGACTACTTCGTCGCACAGACGATGCGTGAGGCAGCCAAATGGCTGGAACGAAACTACAAGCGGGATAGGTTCTTTCTGTACGTGGACACGTTTGATCCGCACGAGCCGTGGGATCCGCCGAAGCACTACCTGGAATTGTACGAGAAGGGGTATGAAGGCGAAGAGGTCATATACCCGATCTACGGTGATGCAGGCTATTTGACCAAGAAGGAGCTTGCGCACGTGCGTGCGCTATATGCCGGGGAGGTCAGTCTGGTGGACAGGTGGGTGGGGTCGCTGCTCGAGAAGATAGAGGACCTGCGATTGTTTGAGAATACGCTGGTGATCTTCACGACGGACCACGGCTTCTACCACGGGGAGCACGGCATGATAGGAAAGATTCGGATAGATAAGGGAAGGATGCGGTACGAGCCGCTGTATAGGGAGGTAGCGGACATCCCCCTAGTCGTATCGTTGCCTGGGAAGTTAGGGGGGCGAAGGGTGAAGGGGTTCGCGCAGCCGTGGGACATCGCGCCGACGATTCTCGAGCTAGCTGGCATGAGAAAGCCGCCAAGCCTCCAAGGGAAGTCATTGGTGCCGGTGCTGAAGGGTGACAAGCGGGCAGTGCGGAATTTCGCAGTCACGTCACCGTCGATCGTCCATGGGGCGAACCCGTTCGTGAGAAGCACAATATCGACATCGCGGTGGACACTGATATACGGCGGCAAGGCTGAAGAGGAGCTGGGCCTGGCGGAGACGGCAGCGGTCGACAGCCGGGCAAGACGAATGGAGAGAGCACAACCTGGGGAAGTAGCGCCGGAGTTATATGACATTGCCAGGGACCCAAGCCAAAAGCGTAACGTGTTCTCAAAGAATGCGGACGCCGCGAGGCGCCTCCACAAGACGTACGTCAAGTTTCTCAAAGACACAGGAACCGATGAAGCGCATCTTGCCCCACGACGGCATCTGTGATTGCACGGTCCCGCAAATTTGATTCGACGGGGTAGAACAATCGCCAATGCGAAGATAGATGTGGCAAGACTTCCGGCGGATTTCATGGATGCTGCGGCGTTCCACGGGCACATCTGCCCAGGGCTGGCTTTGGGATACAGGGCGGCGAAGGCGGCGTTGGCGGCGTTGAAGGTTGAAAGGGCAAGGGATGAGGAACTCATCGCGATTGTGGAAAACGATGCGTGCGGGGTGGATGCGGTGCAGCACCTGACCGGCTGCACGTTCGGGAAGGGCAATCTGTTTTTCCTGGACCACGGGAAGCAGGTATTCACGTTCGCACGGCGAGGAGATCGCCAGGCCGTGAGGGTTTCGCTGAGGACAAAGGCAGACACAAAGCCAAGGCAAAGGCGGGATCCGGCGAAGCGCGCGCTGGATATTCTGAACGCACCAGTCCGGGAGCTTTTCAAGGTATCGCGTCTCAGGAAGCTGGAGCTACCGCCGAAGGCCACAATCCGCGGATCGCAGCCGTGCGAGGGCTGCGGAGAGGGTGTGATGGTAACCCGATTGCGTGAAGTATCTGGCAAGCTGTTGTGCATTCCATGCGCCGAGAAGATTTCAGGACGAAAGGGCCAGCGTCGGGCCGAATCATAGAATCCGTGGGCCTGGTGGGGCACGCCCGGCCCTGCGATAGGGCGCGCCAGCGGCGGCAGCGAATATGGGTCTTGACGGAGGGGGCGCACTGGACGAAGATAAGTGTCACGGGCGGGTCTTTCAGGAAGTAGGAGGAAGATGTGAGTAACGGACTGATGCGATACTTCCATGGCGAAGTTGAGCGGGTAGTGTCCGAACTGCAGACGGACTGCCCTCCGGACGCGATGCAATTCGTGCGGTCGACCTGCGACCAGCTTGAATCGTCCCTTGCGAGGTATCTCAGCCGGTTTGAGTTTCTCAATAAGGCGAAGATCCTTGTTGCCAACGGGAGCGGTCAGCGGGTAGTGCAGTACGATTCCGAACACCCTGCGGGCTTCTCCCGTTATCAGGACAGGAACGTGGTAGCCTCGGTCGCGTATGCGCGTATAGACGGGGTGCTCAAGATTCTGGTGGGAACGATACGGGGCGTAACGCTAATCGATGAGCAAACGGGCGAGGTGCAGAATGAGTACAAGCACAAGACCATGTCGCAGGTGGGCTATGTGCAGTACGAGAACGTGGACGGGGAGCCGTGCATTTTCGCGACGGGATTCGGTGGAGAAGGAGTGTATCTTTTCCGGCTAAAAGATCCGGACAATCCCGTCAACATCCCGGGAACTAAGGCGCTGGGGACAGTGCGTGGTGTCGCTAAACGGATCGGGCTGGAGTGGCACTTTTTCACCGCGGACGCCTTCACGTCGGAGGGGGTCGTTTACGATTTTCTAATCAACGCGAAGAACCCGGAGAAGATAAGCCTGGTGAGGACCTATGAGGGGTCGGCGCGGAACATTTCAAGTATAGCGGTGTTGAACGACAAGGTTTACGCGGCAAGCGACCTGGTGAGGCGATGGTCGATATACAAGCCGAAGGAACCCGAGGTAGCCTTTGAGGGCTCGGATGCTTTCGTCACAGCGATGGACGTAGCGGAGGTGAACGGGCGGGGTATGGTGTTCGCGGGGACGTACAACCGTCAGGGCTTCAACAAGGTGTTCGCGTGGTATGACGAGTCGCCGGAAGCGCCATTTAAGGAGTTTGAGAAGGGAGTGGATGGGACGGGCGCGCTGAAATATGCCAGCATAGCCAGCGGGCATTACGTAGTGGTGGGGTCGGCAAACCAGCTCGGGTACAAGACGCGAGAGGGAGACATCTGCGTGTTTGACCTCGACAGCGGGCTGGTATCGAAGCTGCCGGGGCTGCGGGGGGTCAACGTCAACGGGATCACTACCGTCAGCGGCATACGCGACGTAGACGTAATGCCGGCGGACTAGTGCCCTAGACCTTGAGTTCGTGCCTGGAATGGACGAGGTAGTGGTCGTGGTCAGCGGGCTGCGCGTCGGGAAACACCTCGAAGAGCTTCTCGATTAAGGCATCCCTGAACTCGCTGGTGCGCTCTTCGGGCGTCTTTAGGAATATGCACGCGCCGATATGATACCCGCCTTGCTCGTCCTTCACAATCCTGCCAATCTTCATATCATCATCCGAATAACAGGTCGCGGGTGATTCAGACGTCGGCCCACTGGCCGTCGGAGGCAATGGATTCGTTGGCGGCGACACTGACGCGAAGGCTGTTGATCGCGTCCTCGTAATCGCAACGAACGGTGGAAGCGTCGCCGGTCTTAACGGCTTCGATGAATGCCTTGTCCTGCTCGAGATAGGGGTCGACGGCTCCGTCAAGCTCCTCTACGCCGCGGTTGGACCAGCGCATTTTCGGAGTGGGCGCGAGCAGCACCTCTATCCTGAGACCCTTGGCAACGAAATCGACCTCGGAGTTCCAGCGTTTGTCGAGCACGCAGGTACACGACACGGTACCGAGGGCTCCACTCTTGAAGCGAAGCAGCAACGCGGAGGTATCCTCAACATCGAACGCTTCCGACTCGGGGACGACGTTTCTGACGCCCGATGCTGCCACCTTGTCGATGTCGCCCATCACCCATCGTGCGATGTCAATGTGGTGAGTGACTTGTTCGACGAGTTGGCCGCCTGACCTGTCGCGGACGCCCCACCACTGCGACTTGGGCAGGGGGCAGAGATACCGACTCACGAACAGGTTGGGCTTGTTGCCGGCGAGCAGCTCCTTCGTTTTTGCTACGAGGTCAGAATATCTGAAGAGGTAGCCGACAGAAGTGATCACGCCGGCCTGGGCCGCCGCGTCCGCAACCTTTTCGGCGTAGTCGAGGTCGAGCGCCACCGGTTTTTCGACGAACAAAGGGATTCCGAGCTGGATAGCGTCGAGTTCCTGCCCGGTGTGCGCAAAGGGGGGCAGGCATATGAAGAGGCAATCAACGTCTTCTTTTTCCAGCAGGTCCTTGTAGTCAGTGTACGGGGTTGCACCTCGCTTCTCGGCAACCGCTTTGAGTCTATCCTTGTCGATGTCGCATACAGCGGCCACTCGTACGCCGTCGATCTGGGCAAGCTTGTTCATGTGGTTGTTAGCTATGCCGCCTGTGCCGATGAAGCCGACTTTGACTTCCATGCCTTTCCTCCACTCGTGGTTATTGCGTTGCCGGTCCGAATAGGGCGTCGTTCTTGCGGATATCCGATGTCATTCTAAGCGAGAGCATCCATGCCTGACGGCGCTGGGCAACCATCTCGCGGACGATGCGCTCCCGCACTTCTTCAAATGTCAAGTCTCTGGCTGGGATGATGTCGATGACCTGGATGAGGTGATAGCCGAATTTTGTCTTGACCGGTTCAGACAATCCGTCCTTTTCGAGTGAGAAGGCGGCATTTGCGAAGGGTTCGACCATCTGGCGCTTCGGGAAGTAGCCTAGGTCGCCACCCCTAGGGCGTGTTGCCACATCTTCGGATTCCGCCGCAGCGACGGTGGCGAAATCAGCGCCGTTCTCGATTTGCGATCTCAGCTGCTCGATCTTGGAGAGTGCCTGTTCGTAGTTGGGTTCCCTGGTCTCTGGGTCAGCGGCTTGTATCAGGATGTGTCGAGCGTGAACGAGCGCCTCGCCTAATCGCTCCTTCTCCTTTTCGAAGTATTCGCGTATTTCTTCTTCGGAGAGCTCGCTCTCTATGAGGCGCTGGACAGCGAGCGAGGACAGGAATGCCTCTGAATTCTTTAGCGACTCCCGTGTCTGTCCCTGGACACTAAGGTATTTGTCGAAGGTTAATCCGTGCCATCGCGGATCTTCGTTGAAGAATTTCTCCTGGATCTCGATCTCACGTTCAGCATCTTCCTCCGAAATCGCCATGCCAGCCTTCTGCAACTGCTGGCGAACGATCTTTGCATCTATGAGCTGCTGAAGGAGTTGGGCTTCGTTGGAGTCGGGCGCAAGTTCGCGGCAGTAGAAGAGCCACAGGTCTGTGGGAATAGGCTTGCCGTTGACTGTTGCTGCGACGCCACCAGCGGAGGTCTGTTTCGGACGCTCGATCTTCGCCTTGGGGAGCAGATTCTCGCGAAACCACGCTTCGGGGTCCAAGTCGAGGGGGAAGGGGGCATCCGGGGGTATGCCCTTGTCCGCACGCATGAGGGTCTCCGTACCGAGACCGGATCTCACTACGGAATCGAAGAGGGGTCTGGTGAGGCCGGTACTCCGTATGTAATCATCCAGAGAGGTGGGGGCGATTTGGGCCTGTATTGCATCGAGGCGGCCACGTACGGCTTCATTGTCGACATCGAGGTTCTGTGCGCGAAGCTCCTGCTCAACGACTTCCTGAGTAACCAGGAAGTCCAGCGCCGTATCGCCGATGCGTTCCACGAGAGCACGGTAATACTCGTCGATCGAGACCTCCTCGCCGTTCACGGTGGCCGCAACATTATCAGGCAAGGGCTCAGGGGTCTCCGAAGGAATCTTCAGCGCCATGTCGCTCGGCGGCGTTGCAGACGCCGAGGCGGGTGCGAGCGGCGGGGTCGACTCGGGCGCCCCCTGTTGCTCGGCGGAGCCGGGCCGGCTCCATACCAACAATGTCAGTATAAACAAGCACAGCAGAGGTAGCCTCAAGATTGTTCCTCCTAATGCTGTCACGCCTCGACAAGAAGGACTAACGAACGATCCTAAGGCCACCGCCCTCGACAAGTCTTGTCACTTCGTCGAGAGTGGTCCAGTTAAGATCGCCGGGCATTGAATGCTTGACGGCTGCGGCGGCGTTCCCGATGCGCACGCCCAGTTGTATGTCGCCCTGGAGGTAGCCGCAGATAAACCCTGCGGTGAATGAATCTCCAGCGCCTATCCGGTCGACGATTTCAACATCATATGTGACGTCATCGTAGAACTTCCCATCAGCGTAGGCGATGGCGGTCCAGCGATTTCTCCAGACGGACACGTTTTCGCGGAGCGTGATGGCGACGGCTCGAAGGCCGAAGCGTTCGTGGAGTTCCCTGGCGACGTCGTGATAGCTATCACGCTTGATCTTGAAGACGCGCATGGTGTCTTCTTCAGTGGTGAGAAGAATGTCGGTATCGCGCATGATCTGCGTCATGCAGGCCTGGGCCTCCTTTTCGGACCACAGCTTTGAGCGGTAGTTCAGGTCAACGCTCACCATGGTTCCGGCTTCCCTGGCCGCGGCGGTGGCTTCCTTGGTCGCTTCGGCTGCAGTGGGACTGAGGGCCGGAGTGATTCCACTTACGTGGAAGAGCTTCGTTTGTGCGAATATGGAGGACCAGTTGACCTCGCCGGGCTCGATTCTGCTTATGGCGGAGCCTGCGCGGTCGTAGAGAACGGAGCTTGCGCGAGGCATGGCACCGAACTCGACCCAGTACAGGCCAGCGCGATCCGAATCGGACCAGACGATGTTGCTTGCGTCGACGCCCTGCTCTCGAACTCTGTCGATGATCATGCGGCCCAGGGGGTTCTTGGGAAGCCGCGTCACGAAAGCCGCGCTGAGGCCAAGCCGGGCGGCCAGCACCGCGACGTTCATCTCGCCGCCGCCCACGCAGGCGTCGAACGAGTGCGCCTGTTCGAGGCGCTGGAAGTTGGGCGGAGAGAGCCGAATCATGGCCTCGCCAAAGGTCACGACGTCGTACATATCAAAGCCCCCTTGCCTTCGTGATTTCGGCAACGTACTCTCGAGCGAATCCCTTTAGGGCCGCGAAGTCCTTCTTCTTGACTGCATCCTTTTTCACAAGGGCGCTTCCGACGCCCAATGCGGCTGCCCCGGCCTTGATGAATTCAGCGGCGTTTGTGATGTCGACCCCGCCGGTGGGGACGAGTTTCAGCTGAGGCATAGGAGCCCTTAGGTCCTTCATGTACTTCGGCCCGCCGACGCGCGCGGGAAAGATCTTGACCATATCGGCGCCGCCTTCCCAAGCCGCGAGGACCTCGTTAGGTGTGAAGGCACCAGGGGTTACCGAGCAGCCGTACCTGTGAGCCATTTGTACCACCTGGGGAGAATACGTCGGCGCGACGATGAACTCGGCGCCCGCCAGGATTGCCGCTCGGGCAGTCTCGGGGTCGAGGACCGAACCCACACCCACGAGTACGTCGTTTCCCATGGCCTTGGCGACATCGGCGATGACCTGCAGAGCGTTAGGGGTAGTCATGGTTATCTCAATGACGTCGATGCCCCCGTCCTTCAGAGCCTTTGAGACATCGACAAGCTCTTCGCTGGTGTCGGTTCGGACGACGGCGACTATGCCGCAGTCGCAGATTCTGCGAACCTGCTCTTTTCTGTTTCTCATGCAACGCCTCCTTGTATGGCCATCAACCGCAATCTAGCACAGCGGGCGAAAACTGTCAACGCGGCGCTAGGGCTCGACCAGGTGAGGGGCTGCGACGAGTTGCGTTTCTCCATCGGTGGCAAGGGCATATGAGAAGCCGGGGAGAATCGAGACCCCGGCGACTTCGCCATCAGCCCTTAGGGCAAGGAAAGCGGCCTGGGGGAACTCGTCTTGAGTGGTAAGCAGTATGCGCTGCAACGCCTCACGACACGCTTCTTCCGGCTCGACGCCAGCCCTCATAAGCTCGATTACAAGAAAGGAGCCGCAGACCTTCATGATCTCCTCTCCGACGCCGGTTCCCACGGCAGCTCCCACGGAGTCGTCCGCGTAGAGGCCGCCGCCGATCAGCGGAGAGTCCCCCACCCTGCCCGGGAGCTTCCAGGCAGTGCCCGAGGTGCTGCAAGCTGCAGCCAGACGGCCGTTGGCGTCTACGGCAATCACTCCGACGGTATCGTGAACGGCCCTGCGGAGGGCAGTGTTACGTGTCTCGTCTGTGAGAAGTTCCTCTTCCTTGAACCCGTGCATAAGAGCGAAAGCGAGAGCGCCGTCGCCAACAAGCATCACGTGGCGGCTTTTCTCAAGAACGGCCCTGGCTACTGAAGTGGGAGTCCTGATTCGCTGGAGAGCAGCGACGCTCCCTGCACGCAGGTCGCTGCCGCGCATTATGGCCGCGTCCACTTCGACGACGCCGGCGGCGTTGGGCATGCCACCGTAGCCAACTGAGTTGACCGAGGGGTCCAGCTCGACGGCGTTTGCGCCCTTTTCGACGGCGTCAAGGGGGTGTCCTCCGCCCGCCAGCGCTTTCGATGCAGCGGCGACGGCGATCCGCCCAAATTCCCACGTGGCGACTACGCAAGACGCTGAAGTAGCAGGAGCCAATGGCGCCTCCCTTTCACACTTCCACCCCGGCAACAAGAAAGCCCTACTGGCTCGTTCCAGAGGGCTCTTGGGGGTGAGCGGAGGGATTCGAACCCTCGACAACCAGAGCCACAGTCTGGCGCTCTGCCAACTGAGCTACGCCCACCGCGAGAGGTTGTTCCAGAGATAATAGCATACTAGGCAGGGGGCTTAGCGTCAAGCTTGGCGATGACCTCGGCGGTGGAGGCTAACGTCCCGCCATGCCCCGTCATTTCATCGATTGCCGCCTTGCCCGCGGCGGCGTCGATGGCCTTTACGGCATCCTCGACAAGAGTCGCCTTTTTCCTGCGTTCCAGCAGGCCGAGAACCATTAGCCTGACGCAATACTCAGTCGTCACTCCAAAGACGACGTATTCCTCGGCGAAGAGGCTGCGAATCAAAGGATCGGTGTTACAGTTTTGGAACTTGTCCAAGGTAGCTGCTTCGAGGACGACCTGGTCGTAATGGTCGAAGATGGTCGAAAGATTGCCTGGGTAAGGCCTGTTCGGGAGAACGATGAGGCCCGAGGTAATCGTCTCGGGGATCTTCTTCTGCCCGGGAGTGCCTTTGATGCAGTGAGGGGGGAAGTCCTTCATCTCTTCATCGGTTTCGCGATGACTGTCGGTGGTAGAGACCAAGGGGATGCCCAGCTTGACCGCGGCGTTGACCAGAGTTTTCAGGTTGGGGATTATCTGCTCAGCTTGAGGTACGTAGAGCGCGCCGTCTGCATGCATGAAGTCGACCTGGCTATCCACATCAACGAAGGCGAGTCCGCTTCTCTGCACGGTTACGCCTCCTTTCCGCTTGCAGGGAGTCCCGACGATGCCTGGGATCGAAGGCCTTGGAGATGATCCGACAGACGAACGGGGTAGACGGGGGCTTGGTCGAGGGCTCTGAGCGCGGGAGGTAGGGAATCAATCTGCGATTGCGCCCTGGATCTTGTATCCTGTATTGACGGGAGGTCGTAGGTGATCTTCCCGCACTGGATGACGGGTTTCAGCAACGACTCGGCCCCTTCCGGCGCCAGCTCGCTGGTGTGGGTGAGCAAGTCGTGGTCGAATAGGCGGTCGCTTGTTCGAAACCGGTAGAGGTGTTTCGCGCCAGGCGCGGTCATCTTGTCTTCACTAAGCTTAATCACGGGTCGTCGGGTTTTCCCCTTGCAGCGCTCAACAAGCTTATAGACGGCGGAGACCGAGGGAGCGTCTGCGGAGGTCACCATTTCAGTGCCGACCCCAAAGACATCCACGAGGCCACCCGATGAGAGAATGCGAGAGATCTTGTATTCGTTCAGGTCACCGGACGCAACGATCTTGACATTCACTAGGCCGCGTTTGTCGAGGATTTTGCGCACACGTTTGCTGAGTTCGGCGATGTCACCACTGTCAAGGCGAACACCCTTCAGCGCTTCGCCTATGCGAGCGGCTGTTTTGGTCCCTTCGATGGTGTTGTAGGTGTCGACGAGGAGAATGGTGGTGTCGGGGAAGGCGCTGTAATAAGCGCGGAAGGCGTCTTCCTCGGTATCAAAAGCCATCGTCCACGAATGCGCGGCGGTGCCGACGGCGGGAATGCCAAGCTCTTTCGCAGCGAGGACGTTGGATGTGCCGGTGCAGCCTGCGATGTAGCAGGCGCGGGCGGCGAGGACACCCGCCTGCGGTCCATGCGCGCGGCGGCTGCCGAAGTCGATGACGCTCCGACCCTGGGCGGCATGAACAACACGGGCAGCCTTGGACGCGACGACGGTCTGAAGATTGACGGTGCTTAGAAGAAAGGTCTCAAGTATCTGTGCCTCGACAGGGCTTCCCGAGACGATCAGGACTGGTTCGCCAGGGAAGAAGACCGTTCCCTCCTCAAGCGCCAGGACATCGCCGGAGAAGCGGAATGAACGAAGGTAGTCGAAGAACTCGGCGCTTATGTGCTCGAAGGGCTTGAGGGACTGCAGATAGGAGATGGAGTCGTCGCTGAACCGAAGACGCGTGACGAAGTGCGCGACCTGCTCCAGTCCTGCAGCGAGAAGGTAATTGCGGTTGGGCGGGAGATCACGGACGAAAAGCTCGAAGGTGAAACGGTCCTCAATCCCGGTGTCGAAATACCCCGCCGCCATGGTTAATTCGTAGAGGTCGGTGGCGAGGGCCATGTTCTCGGGCGATATGAAGAGAGGATTTGGGTCTTTCATATGCCTTCGGAAACGGTCCCAGTGCTAGAAGGGAAGATTGAACAGCCGATTGATATCGTTCGCAAGCACCAGGATGAAGATGGCGCCGATGAGGACGATTCCTGCGTACTGCCACACCATCATGGCCCGCGTGCTAACGGGAGATCCCTTCAACTTCTCTATCAGCAGGATGACGAGATGTCCGCCGTCGAGAACGGGAAGAGGAAGCATGTTGGGCAGAGCGATCAGGACACTGATCATTCCAAAGAAGTAGATGAGCCGGCTGAACCCCTGAGCTGCCCTGCGATAGAGGACGTAGCTGATAAAGACGGGCCCTCCGACATTGGTGGCTGACACCTGGCGTGTTAGGAGGCCCTTCACCGTCTCGACCGCCCACCCGACAGTGGAAAGAGTTTTGAGCACTCCCAGCCTACACGCGCCAAATAGCCCACGCCTGATGACTTCCGTCTGCGCTTCCGGCAGGATCCCCAGGAAGCCGACAGGCGGGGCGTCCGTTTTCTCGGCGGAGATTTGCGAACTCATAACTTCCCGCTGACGGACCCACTGGATGTCAAATGGGGAGCCCTTCAAATCCTGGAGGACAAGCTGAACCTCACTCATTGTGCTGACGCGATTCCCCGCCACCGAGGTGATGCGGTCACCGGGGGCGATACCCGCCTCCGCGGCCGGAGAGCCTTCGTGGACTCTTGCAATCAGCAGAGACGGCAAGTACGTGATACCGAGGAGCCGTTTGTCCTCTTCGTGCCTGGCTGTCACTGTGAGTCTAAGCCGGTCAAAATCGCGGAGCACCGTGAGGATCGCGGGAGCCCCTTGGTTTTCTTGCAGCAACTGCGGAAGCATATTGGCCACGATCTCCGTATTGTTAAATGCGAGGAGAATGTCTCCTTGACGCAGGCCCGCTTCGTCGGCAGGCCAGCCTGGGAGCACCCTTTCCACTTCGGGAAATCCCTCGACACCCAGCGTCCATGTGTAGATCGCTTCCACGGGCACGGAAAGCTCAACCAAGTCTCTATGGCGGTTCACGGTGAGAGTCAAGGTTTCGCCGGGAGCGTTCGTATAGATGTCGTCAAATTCCTCCCAGCTTCCGACCTGGGCGCCGTTCACGGAAACTATTTCGTCCCCGACGAGGAGACCGGCTTCCCTTGCAGTGGAGCCCTTGATCAGCTCGCCGACGGTCAGGGAAAACGGAGGGATGATGCCCATTGTTCGAATGCCGCGTTCTTTGTCGAACTCAGGAGTAACGTGGAGAACGGCACTTTGCCCGCCGCGCTCGACCTCAACGACGAGGGGCTCACTGCGGTCGCCTAAAGCCACGCCGTAGCTAATGTCCTGGAAGTCGGTAACCTTTCTTCCGTCGATGGTAAGCACCCTATCGCCGGACATGAATCCCGCCATTTCTGCCGGGCTGTGGGGGAGCACTTGTCCCACCATCGGACTCTCCATCTTCACTCCGACCCCGAAGGCGATGGCAAATGCGATGGCCCCGGTGATCAGGTTCATCAAGACACCGCCAATGATGATGAGGGCACGAGGGCCAGGGGACTTGCCCCAGAAGGAATCGGGGTCGCGACTCTCGGGCGAACCGGGCTCGTCGCCCTTGAACTTGACGTAGCCACCGGCAGGAACCGCTGAGATAACATACTCGGTCCCGCGGCGAGTGAAGCCGAAGAGCTTCGGGCCGAATCCTATGGACAGGCGCTCGACCTTGACGCCGACCAGCACGCCGAAAATCAAGTGACCAATCTCATGGAAGAGAAGGAGAAGTGTGAAGCCAACGACGACTTGGAGGATTCGCAAGATCATGTCGAAAGGGAAAGTCATACCAACCTCTCAACTTCTCGTCCGCTCCACCTGCTGACGGCGACGATCTGCTCAACCGTAGGCTGGGGGATAGCTGTATGCTTGTCCATGATGCGCTTGACGAGGTCGACGATGTCAGGGAACGCGATTTTGCCTTCGATGAACTTCCTGACGGCTGCCTCGTTAGCGCCACACAGGGCTGCGCCACTGGTGCCGCCCTCCTCCAACACTTTGTACCCAAGAGAAAGGGCGGGGAATTTATCGAAGTCAGGCCTCTTGAACGTTAGCGAGCCGACATCGGCAAGGTCCATCGAGATGTGCGGAGCGGCCACGCGGCGGGGGCCGGTCAGCGCGTACTGGATGGGAACGCGCATGTCCGGCGGACCGAGTACAGCGAAGCACGCGCCGTCTCGGAATTCCACCACGGAGTGGACGATTGCTTCAGGATGAACGAGGATTTCTATTTGGGCGGGATCGAGACCGAAAAGCCAGTGAGCCTCCACAACCTCCATGGCCTTGTTGATCATGGTGGCGGAGTTTATGGTGATCTGCTGTCCCATTCGCCAAGTGGGGTGGCGGAGGGCCTCCTCCGGGGTAACCTTCCGCAGCCTGGACTCGGGCCAATCGTGGAAAGGGCCGCCGGAGGCGGTGAGAATGATTCGCCTGACCTCGTTGCGGCGCCCGGTTCTGAGCAACTGGTGGATGGCGTTATGTTCGCTGTCGATCGGGACCATCTTAGCCCCGTGGGTCTTGGCGAGATTCACAACGATCTCGCCAGCCATGACGAGGACTTCCTTGTTGGCCAAGGCGAGGGTTTTGCCTGCCTTCAGTGCTGACACGGCAGCGGGAATGGCGGCCCCGCCGGATATGGCGAGCACGACGAAATCCGCGCCTGCGTCAGAGGCAAGCGCCTCGACCCCTGCCCTACCGAGAAGCAGATTGATTCCATCCGGCAACACGGCTTCCTCCAGACTATCTGCCGAAGCACCATCGGCAAGCGCGACGCGAGACGGCCGAAACTCCTCGATCTGCTGTAAGAGCAGTTGCCAGCTTCTGTTGGCGGAGAGGCCGACCACGCGGAATTCCGGCTCGAGCCCCCTGAGCACCGCCAGTGTGTTGCGCCCGACGGATCCCGTGGATCCGAGAACAACGACACCCCTTTTCCTTTTCCGCGCGGCTGACATCAATCAGGCTCCCGCCTACCCCCGGCAAGCACGGGTACCACTTCGTAGAAGGACTCAGGCTGCTCTCCCTCATCAGGGAGAAGCAACATCTCCACCCGAACTGCGACGGGAAGATAGCCTTCCGACTGGGCGCTCCATGAATCGCGCCAAACATTCCCGTCGAAATAGCGGATGTTGAGGGCAACGAGTGAAGAGCTTACCTGGATTTCCGAACCACCCACGGTGGGCCTTCCGTCGACCGGATGTGCCTCTCGGCGTGTTAGTGCCATTTTACCCGATCTTGCCTGCGGGATGTAGCTGACTTCGCAAGGGATTCCTTCGGAAAGCAGAGGCTGAGAGGCGCTGACGAGGTGAAGTTGATCGGCGGGCGTTCCTTCTCTCAACGAATCCTCCCCAAGAAGGCTTTCCATGTCACCCTCCGCATACATCGCGCCAGAGACATCGAGGGCCATGAGTTTCAGCAGCGCGCGGCCTTCACTCCGTACGTCAGAGACTAACTCGATCTTTCTGGCGGCGCGCAATGTCGCGGTAAGCGTGGCAGCGATGAGGCCCATGAACAGCGACGCGATCGCGAATGCCAGGAGAATCTCAATGATCGTAAAGCCGCGGCGCAGATGCATGCTCAACTCTCCACGGGAATGATCACGGCGAGGCGGGCGGCGGGGATGTTGCCGCCTGCGCGGTGCACGGTTACCTCGATTTCGCGCACGTGACCCACGAGCGAATGGGATTTGTAGGTCTCGGCGATGCGCCACTCAAGCTCGCCGTAGGCATCTATCGTTCCGCCGGTCTGGTATGAGCGAGGGAATCCCTGCGCGGCCAAGCCGGCCAGCTTGTCGTTTGCGACGCCCGCCGCTACGAGCTTCTCGGATGCGATTGCGCTGCGGCGGAGGGACCCGTCGCGCGCCTGGAGCACTGCTATCATGGCCCCTCCGACCAAGCCCACAGCAAGAATCACCTCAAGCAAACTGAAGGCTCTACTTCGGGGACGAGCGAGCATGTCAATCGCGCTCCGTCATATCTTCAGGAATGCTGACAGCGCCTGTGACGGGGTTGGGTGATACGGTGCGGAGCCGTCCAGCACGGTCCTCAAGGCAAATGGTGTGGGGCGTGAGCAGGCCGTTCGGACGCACCTTCACGGAAACATGGTTCTCCTCTCCGGTCGACAACCCAGAGACTGAGACGGCACGGAGTGTCACGCCGCCCGGCAAGCTGTGCAAGCTGGGTTCGCCGAGGCCGTCGGGAGGCTGGAGCCATATTCGTCCCTGCCCGGCTTCGTACTCAATTGACCAGGTCTTTCCTGTCACGCCAGCTTCGTTGCGGGCGAGAGCGATCACATCCGATACGAGCCGCACGGAGGCATCAAGCCGGGCGTTCGCGCCGAAGCCGTGGAGGTTGACGGCGACCAGAGACGTGAAGATACCCATGAGAGCAATGACCATGATGAGTTCGAGAAGCGTGAAGGAACGGCTGCCCGCTGGTGGCATCACTGGTCCACCTGCCAACAGGTTATGTCGGCATTCTCGCCTTCGCCACCCTCGACCCCGTCGGCACCGAAGCAAACGATGTCGAAGGGCGCGTCAGTGGGTCCCGGCGAGATGTAGAGGTAGTCGTTGCCCCAGGGGTCCTTGGGAACTTTGGGGCTGTCGAGATAGCCTTCCTCCGGCCACTTCGCGGGTATGCGGCCGATGGCCGGCTTCTCGACAAGTGCATTCAGTCCCTGCTCGGTGGAGGGATAGAATCCGTTGTCGAAGCGGAACCACTGGAGGCCATTCTTGAAGTTGCTGATCTGCAGCCGCGCAGTGCCGCGCTTAGCTTCAGCGCTTCTTGGCATGATGTTGACTGCAACGACCGTCGCGAGCAGCGCAAGGATGGTGATGACGAGGATGAGTTCGATGAGTGTGAAGGCTTGGGGTGTCTTTCGCAATCTCATAGTTCAAGCACCAACAGCCATTCCGATGCGAAGGATGGGCAAGAGCACGGACAAGACAATGTATGCGACGACGAGAGCCATCACGATAATGATAGCGGGCTCGAGGAGGGAGGTCAATCTCTGGGTGTGTAGCTCAACGTATTCCTCGTATGCGTCGCCGATGCGTTCGAGAAGATCGGGAAGCTTTCCGCTTTTCTCTCCGACTGCCACCATCTGCGCGACGGTTGGGGGGAAAAGGCGGGATGTGTCCATCGTTGCCGAAATCATTCCTCCTTCGAGAACCTGGCGGTGAATGGCGCCGACGGCTTCGGCGATGACCTCGTTGCCGATTACGCTCTTGACTATCAGGAGGGCCTCGTGCGCAGGAACTCCGCTTCGGAGCAAGCTAGAGAAGGTGACGGCAAACCTGGCGATGGCGGCTCGCTTGACCAGTTCTCCTAATATGGGCAAGCGTAGGAGCATCAAGTCGCGAATCTGCCTGCCTCTTGGCTTGGATGCCGCCACCCTGACGCCGACATAGGCGACAACAAGAACTGCGATCACAACTGGCCAAAACGTACCGAAGAAGCCGCTCAGCGCCATGAGGATACGCGTGGGCAGCGGCAACATGGAGGGGTCATCAAAGAGGCTGACGATCTTGGGAACTACATACGAGAGCAGGAATATCAAGACGCAGATGCTGACCGAGATCATAACAGCGGGATAGGCAAGCGCCGCAGAGACCCGGGCCCGCACGCGCTCTTTCCTCGCGACGTGGTCTGCAAGCCGCCCGAGCGAAGCGTCAAGCGACCCACCAGCCTCTGCGGCAGCGACTATGCTGACGTACAGGTCATCGAACCAATCGGGATGCGCTGAGAGTGCGAGGGAGAAGGATTCGCCTCGAAGAATTCGCTCGCGCAGGTCCAATGAGACGGTTTCGAGGCGTCGGCTGGAAGCCTGCCGCGCCAATGCCCCAAGGGCATCTGCTAGCGGGATGCCCACTTCGAGCATCGTGGCGAGTTCTCGGGTGAAAGTCGCAAGGTGCTCCATTCCCGGTGGTCGAGCGAAGTAGCGGAGGATCTGGCGCGCTGTCCCCGTTGCCTGAGCCTGCAGGGGCGTGACGGAGCTGGGGTGAAGGCGGCTCTGGCGCAGCTTCTCCCTCGCTTCGCGGGGGGACTCGGCGGCAATTACGCCGCTGGCGCTCTTCCCATCATCTCTGAGAGCACGATACTGGAAGATCGCCATTAAAGGGCATCCATTTGAGTCATGCGATGAATCTCTTCGATCGTCGTGATGCCCTTGAGCACTTTGTCAACGGCATCCGAACGAAGAGTGCGCAAGCCACGTGCAACGGCCTCGCGCTTTATGAGAGAAGCCCTAGCGCCGGACGCGATCTGCTCACGAACGGTATCATCTACGAAGAGCAACTCGTAGACGCCAGTGCGGCCGAGGTAACCTGTCTCGAGGCAATCAGGGCATCCGGCACCGCGCCAGAGCATTGCTGGCGGCTCAACATTCTGAGCGACGGACAGCATCTGCTTCTCCTCGGTGGTGGGAGCATATTCCTCCTTGCACCGGGGGCAGATCGTGCGCACAAGTCGCTGCGCCATGACCGCGAGAAGCGAAGATGAAACCAGGTAGGGCTCCATGCCTATGTCAAGCAGCCTGGTTATGGCAGTCGCGGAGTCGTTGGTGTGTGCCGTGCTGAAGACAAGATGACCGGTGAGGGAAGCCTGGATGGCAATCCGCGCCGTCTCGTAATCACGTACCTCGCCGATCATTATTATGTCGGGATCTTGACGTAGTATGTAGGGAAGCGTCGTTGCGAAAGTCATCCCTTTCTTGGGTTCCTCTTCGATTTGGCTGATCCCGGGGATTCGATACTCTATGGGATCCTCAATGGTCATTATGTTCCTATCGGGGGAGTTGATGCGCTTGAGGGCCGCGTAGAGCGTTGTGGTTTTGCCACAGCCGGTGGGGCCGGTCACAAAGACAACGCCATGGGAGGACCGTATCAGGCGTTGGAAGGTGTCCAGCTCCCGCTGGGGCATCCCGAGGTCTTCGAGTTCGAACAGGGAAAGGCCCTTGTCGTGGAGGCGGATGACGATGCGCTCGCCGTAGCAGGTGGGGACACAGGAGATGCGAACATCCACCTCCCTGTCGGCGAGGCGGAGTGTAGTTCGTCCCTCCTGCGGCACGCGGCGCTCGGCGATGTCCATCTTGCCCATGACCTTTATGCGGGAGTTGATGGCCTCTTGAGCACCCTTGGGGGGATTCATGACGTCGTAGAGCACCCCGTCGATGCGGTAACGGACGTGGAGCGTGTCCTCGTAAGGCTGGACGTGCACGTCGCTGGCACGCATACGGATGGCTCTGAGAAGGATCATGTCGACAAGTTTGACCACGGGGGGCTTCGCTGCGACATCCACCAGATCTTCGCCCTCGCGCACAACCACGGCAAGGCGGTCAACTTCGTCCTGGGCGACGTCCCGTATGGCATCGCCAATCTCGGCAGGCTGATGGGCGTACGCCTCGGAGATGAGAGACGCGATCTCCGCACGCGGCGCGAACACCGGGTGGAGATTTCGACCGAGGAGCCTCGCCAGGTCATCAACGAGAGGAAGCGAGTCAGGCGCTGCTACAGCCACCTCCCCGGTGCCGTCTACACCTCTAAGGGCGATCAACCTGTGGGTAACTGCGAATGACTGGGGGACCCGTTCCCTGAACTCCGGGAGAACGCGGGTTCCGTCGAGCTGCTTCGCGAGCGGCAGAGCGAAGACATCGGAGTATATGGCCAGCAGCTCGGATTCGAGTACGACGCCATCGTCGACCAGGAGTTGCGACAGGTGTTTTCCCTCCGCCCGAGACTTGTCGGCGAGCGCCGAGAGCGTTTCCTGGGTCAAGCGCCCTTGACCAGCCAGATGAGATGCGATGTCCCAGGTCATATCAGCCTCACGCGCGTGTGTTGCAGATGGCACGCACTTCTTTCAGAAGTTCCTGAGCGAGACGGGACTCGGGAACCTTTCGCAGCTTCTTCCCGTCCTTGAAGATGAACCCAAAGCCCGATCCTCCGGCGACGCCGACATCGGCATCGGACGCCTCTCCGGGCCCGTTCACTATGCAGCCCATGACAGCAACCTTGAGGTGCTCCGTTACATCGGCAAGCGCTTGCTGGACCTCCTCGACCAATGACGGGAGGTCTATGAGACACCTCCCGCATGTGGGGCAGGAGATGAGTTCCGGGCCGCGACGACGAATGCCTAGGGCCTCCAGGATGAGCCAGGCCACTACAACCTCCTCGTGCGGAGGTGCGGTCATTGAGACGCGTGTCGTGTCGCCTATGCCTTCAGCCAGTAGGGTTCCGATGCCGATGGCCGACCTCACGGCGGCCTGGAGACGGGGACCGGTCGCAGTCACTCCAAGATGAAGAGGGTAATCGCAGCGGGCCGCAAGGGCCCTGCAGGCCTCAACTGTGGTCAGCGTGTCGGAAGCCTTCGCGGAGACGATGATGTCGTCCACGCCGCCCTGCTCCAACAGTTCACAGAATTCGAGGGCCTCATCAGCCATGGCCGAGGGCAAATCGCGGGGGGTAGTCACCTTGGCTTGCATGGAGCCGGAGTTCACCCCCACCCTTATGGGAATGCTGCGTTCTCGGGCTGCCGAGGCCACATCAAGGGCCGCTTCCTTGTGACGGATCGTTCCTGGATTGAGCCTTATGGAGTCAGAACCGGCCTGGATTGCCTCCAGAGCTATGGCAGCACTGAAATGGACATCGGCCATCAAGGGGATGCCAATCCGAGGCCGTATGGACGCGATGGCACGTGCATCCTGGACGGTGGGAACGGCGACGCGGACAAGCTCGCAGCCGACGGCTTGAAGGCCGGATATCTGCTCAACGGTTGCATCAACGTCGGTTGTTGGGGTTTTGGCCATACCCTCAACGCGAACGGGTGCCTGGCTGCCAAACTCCAGCCCCTTGATGGAAAGCCGGCGCGTGGCACGCCTGGGCCGGAGAAATGGATTGTCCCCACCGGTCGCGCTCAAGGGTAACTCCTGCTATTCCTCCGTGATTGGCCTCATTGAGGATAATTCCTGGGTATGGGTGGTGTCAATAACGGCGTACGGCGGAGGCGCTGTGGGAGAGTCTGGGGATAAGCTGTTCATAACGCGTGCGAGCCTCTTGAGTGGGATCAGCTGTTTCGCCTCAGTGCGGGAGATCCTCGTCATAGGCAACTCTATCGTATCAAGGGACTTGTGTGTGAATAACCCTAGTCTTGAGCCGCGATCTTGGCCTGCGGGGGTTCTTTCAAGCGACGGTGGATAAACGTGTTCAAAACCTGTGGATAAGCTGTTGGTAAGTGAACGACACACACGTGCGCCAGAGTCGGGCACAGGCGTGGTGGGTCAGCAACAGCGAGGGGCTGCGCATCAGGGATTATGAGCCCTTCGGGTCAGGAGGGACATTGCCTCGGCACGAGTGGCGGGGTTCTCGCGGAATATGCCGCGGACGACTGAGGTGGTCGCGCGGGACCCTGGCTTACGAACGCCGCGCATGGTCATGCATAGGTGCTCGGCTTCGATGATAACGAGCACACCCCGGGGTTCGAGAACGCTCATGATAGTTTCGGCGATTTCTGTGGTCAGGCGCTCCTGAACCTGAGGCCGCCTGGCGTGGCAATCAACAACGCGCGCAAGTTTGCTGAGGCCGGTGATGCGGCCCTCGTGTGGAATGTACGCCACATGCGCCACACCGGTGAAGGGCAGCAAATGGTGCTCGCAAATGGAATACAGGGGAATATCGCGAACGAGAATGATCTCGTCGTGCCCTTGGGATTCGAGCACACGCATCTCTTCGTGCGCGTTTTTCAGCATCCCGGCGTATATTTCGCCGCACATGCGCGCAACGCGATCCGGAGTCTCCTTGAGCCCGGGCCTTTTCGGGTCTTCGCCAATGCCCTCCAGAAACAGAGTGACTGCGCGCCGAATTTTCTCTTGGTCCAAGTGCCTACCCCACGCTGGCTTTTTCGATTAAGGTTTTCATTTCCCGGACGGCCTCCTGGAAGCCGACAAGGAGGGCACGGGCCACGATTGCGTGGCCGATATTAAGCTCGACAATCTGGGGAAGCTGGGCCACGGGGATTACGGTCTCGTAGTCTAGTCCGTGCCCGGCATGGACCTTGATTCCCATCCCTTGCGACCGGACGGCTGCATCTTTGACGGCGGCGAGAGAATCTGTATCGGGTCTTTCTGAGTAGCGGGCCGTGCAGATCTCGACGGCATCGCAGCCCGTCTCGCGACAGGCCGCTATCTGGCGTGCATCCGGGTCAACGAACACGCTGACATGCATTCCGGCGTCGCGCAGGCCGGTCACGCACGCCGCGACCGAGTCTATGTCGGCGGCAACATCCAGGCCGCCCTCGGTGGTAAGTTCGTCGGGGCGCTCGGGAACAAGGGTAACTTGGTGGGGCTTGACTTCGAGAATGAGGTCGAGCATTTCCCGGCGGATGGCCATTTCGACATTGAGGCGGGTCTTGACGGTTTCCCGAAGTGGCCTGAGGTCGCGCTCCTGGATGTGCCTGCGGTCTTGACGTATGTGGACGGTGATCCCGTCAGCGCCGCCGAGTTCGGCAAGGGCGGCGACATGGACCGGGTCTGGGACGGCGGCCTTGCGCGCCTCTCTAAGGGTCGCGACGTGGTCTATGTTTACGCCTAGCCGGACATGACGCGTCACGCTGTTACTCCTCGGTATCCTCTCGCGCCTCGATCGTAACGGTGGTTTGGACGGTTTCTCCTTCGCGCGTCACGCCCTCGGGGAGGTCGAACCGGACCACCACCGGATACTCGCCGGGAGCCGCGAATTTCGGGTCTGTAAGATCGAGGACTGCCTTCACTTTGAGGTCCTGCGCAGCCATCGCCTTGGGCACCCTGAAACTGAAGGGATCATACGAGGAGACGAGCTTGACATTATACTGAGACAGGAACTCGGGCGTCGCCTGCACCTCAAACGTAACAGACTTGGGTACGGTCACGGTTTCCGGTCTTATTGACACGGTCACTGTGACAGGCTCGGCAGGAACGACCTTGACACCGTCGAGTCTGTCAACGAGGGCGACGCGCTCGGCTTCGAAACTCTCCGCCCTTCCGGCGAGGTTCACCGGCTGAGTTGGAATCTCGTGATGTTTCTCCAGGACCGACTCCGGCCCACTGACTGTCACCATATCGGGAACGACCAGGGGCTCGTAAGCCAGACTATGTCCCGGAGCCAGTTCTCCCTCGGTGGTAGCTTTCACAGTCAGCCGCCTGGCTATGGTCTTATCAGCACGAACCGTGAAGGTGGGCGGCTCTACGTGGACAATATCGACACCAGGATTCAGGTGGAAATCGAGGTCTCGGGCGATGACAGTGATGGGTCTATCAGCGGACACCTCTCCAGCAATAGCGTACTGTACGATTCTCTGGTTACGCGCCTCCGCAAGCGCACTCGCGGAACCCGAAAGCGTCACCCTGACGTAATTTCCGAGCCCGGCCCTGCTGTAAATGTCGGAGACCTTGAGTACCTCGGCTCCGGGCGGAGGGACGATCTTCACCGTGTATTCGAGTTCCTCAGTGGTGACAGTCATCTTATACATTAGAAACCACGTGAGGGCGGCCAGAACGACAGCCATGAACTTGGTGCCCATGTTCGCGAACAATATGCGGAATAGCCTATTCACCAGCTCCCCCCATGGCGAGGGCGATCTCCTCATCTCCGCGGTCAAAAGCGGCAAACAACTCCTTGAGCTTGTCTCGGTCGAAGTTGCGATAGAGCCTGCCGTTGAAGGCCACGGAAATCGTGCCCGTTTCCTCGGATACGACAAGCACAAGCGCATCACTCTCTTCGGAAAGGCCAATAGCGGCACGGTGCCGGGTGCCGAGTTCCGCGTCCAGGTCTGAGCTTTCGGTCAAAGGGAAGACGCAGCTCGCGGCGACAATGCGATTGTGTTGGATGACTATACCCTTATCGTGAAGAGGAGAGCCGGGCCAGAAAGTGGTCATTATGAGAGCTGCTGAGACCTCCGCGTCCACGGGCACGCCGGTCTCGGACACCGCCCTGAGTCCAACTTCTCTTTCGATTGCGATGATGGCACCGACCCTGCTGGCAGAGAGCCTGACCACAGCTTCGATGACCTCGTCGGTCGTGGATGTCTTACTCCGCTCAAACACCCGAAGGAAGCGATTCTCGCCGAGCCGTATCAACCCGCGACGAATCTCAGGTTGGAATATGATGAGGAATCCAATAACACCGAACTGGAGGAAGGTCCTGGCAAGGGCAGAAAGGCGCTCGAGTTGAAAGACCTGGCCGGCTATCAGAACAATAAACACACCCGAGAGTGCAGCGAAGCCGAGCCCTTTGAGAACGCCGGCGCCCCTAGTGCCCCGGACGAACCGCAGAATCGGGTAGTAGATGAGGGCGATCAGGATGATCTCAACAATGTACGTGGGTTTCACTGCTTCTGTGCTCCAACGATGTCCGGAGCGACTGCCTCCGGCTGATTCTGAGAACGAAGCGCGGCGGCCATCCGTGCGACTTGCCTCATCTCTGCAACATCATGAACGCGGACAATATGGGCGCCGCCGAGAACCGACGCAGCGACCGTCGTCGCAGTGCCGAAGACCCTGTCGCCGACTTCGAGTCCGAGTACCTTTCCTATAAATGATTTCCTCGACGTTCCCATCAGTACGGGCCGGCCAAGGCCGGCGAACTCGGGAAGTCTGGTGACTATTTCGAGGTTATCGCGCACCGTTTTGCCAAAGCCGATACCCGGGTCGATGATGGTGCGCTCCCAGGCAATGCCGTTGTCGATAGCGTGCGCAAGCGAGGCACGCAGGTATGCAATGATCTCCGAGACCACGTCGATGTAGATGGGGTCCTGCTGCATGTCTCGCGGCGTGCCGCGTATGTGCATGAGGATTACCGGCACAGCGTGGTCGGCGACGACCGAGGCCATTTTCGGGTCGAAGCGCAGGGCTGAAATGTCGTTGAGGATCTTCGCGCCCGCCCCAAGGGCTTCCTCGGCAACCTTTGCCTTGTACGTATCGACGGAGATGGGAACGGAGGTCGTTTCAGCAATGCCCGAAATCACGGGGAGCACGCGTCGAAGCTCATCTTCCACACTGACGGGCTGGGCACCGGGGCGCGTCGACTCGCCACCCACGTCGATGATATCCGCGCCCTGCGCAATCATTTCGAGGGCGCGCTCGACAGCGTTCTGTTCCCTGAAGTAGAGGCCGCCGTCGGAAAACGAATCGGGTGTGACGTTGAGCACACCCATGATTAGTGGTGCGCTTCCCAACTCCAGCACGCCGCCCGGGAAGTCTACGGAGAATCGCAACTGCGAGGATGCGTCAATCGTGCCGACGATTTCCTCGGCTACATACGAAGTATCGGCAGCTCCAGCAAGACGGGAAGCGAGATCGCGCACGTCGCGGTCGGTGCCGGAAAGGATGAACCGACGGGAGCCGTTCCTCTGAGATGTCTCGGCGTTGACGCAGGAGCGGGATGCGGAGGTCCGGATTTCGGACCAGGTATCTGAAGGGAGGTCTTCCAGCTCCAAAGCGATCAATCCGATGTCGCGCCTCGCACCGGTACCCGAGGCGGCAATGATCCTAGGATTGTGTTTGAACTTTGCCGGCAGCATCCGTTTTGTCTTCTCCCACTTCGGCAGGACTTTCCCGGCCGTCCGGCTGATGTTCCTCGCCCTCCGCCTGTGGAGCGGCGTCCTCGGATTTGGCCTTAACCAACTCGCCCCCGGCCATTATCGTGTCGAGGTCGCTGGAGTCGAGGGATTCATATTTCAGCAAGGCGAGTGCGATCTTCTCCACTGCATCGCGGCTCTCGCCAATTAGATTCTCAGCCCTTTCATAACAGGAGTCGATGATGCTGCGGATCTCGTGGTCTATTTCCTGAGCCATGGCTTCACTGTGAGGCTTAACGCGGGTGAGTTCCCTACCGAGAAAGAGGTGCTCCTCGCCCTCGGTGTAGTTCACGAGACCGAGCTTTTCGCTCATCCCCCACTCGCATACCATTCTTCTCGCCAATTCGGTCGCCTGCTTTATGTCGCTCTGAGCACCAGCGGATATATCGTCGCAGAACAGCGCCTCGGCAACGCGGCCAGCACAAAGGACCGATATCTGGCCCATGGCAAGCTTCCTCTTAACGTGGTACCGGTCAGCTTCGGGAAGCTGCATGGTTGCACCCAAGGCCATTCCCTGGGGGATGATGGTAGCCTTGTAGAAGGGGTCAACTTCGGGGATGGCCTTGGCTACGAAGGCGTGGCCGGCCTCGTGGAATGCGGTTATGCTCCTCTCTTCCTCGCTCATGACTTTGCTTCGCTTGCGCTTTCCCCATCGGACCTTGTCGCGGGCCTCCTCGAGATCGCTCATGGTGACATCCTCTCTCCCGAGCATGGAGGCCATTATGGCGGCTTCATTGATGACGGCCTCGAGGTCCGCGCCGGAAAGGCCGGGGGTGCTGCGCGCCAGGACGGCAAGGTCAACATCGGCGGCGAGTGTGGTCTTCTTCGCATGCACTTTGAGGATGGATTCGCGTCCCTTGATGTCAGGCAAATCGATCACGATCTGGCGATCGAACCGACCAGGCCGAAGAAGGGCGGGATCGAGCACGTCGGGGCGATTGGTGGCGGCCACGACGATGATGCCCTCGTCGCGCTCAAACCCGTCCATTTCAACGAGAATGGCGTTAAGTGTTTGTTCTCGCTCGTCGTGTCCCCCTCCAAGGCCGGTTCCTCGTTGGCGGCCGACGGCGTCAATTTCATCCAGGAATATGATGCAGGGGGAGTTCTCCTTCGCCTCGCGGAAGAGGTCGCGGACGCGAGAGGCCCCTACTCCAACGAACATCTCGACGAAGTCCGAACCGGAAATCGTGAGGAAAGGGACGCCTGCTTCGCCGGCGATAGCCTTTGCGAGCAGAGTCTTGCCGGTGCCGGGCTGGCCGACGAGGAGGACGCCGCGCGGGATCCTAGCACCGAGACGCATGAATCTACTGGGGTTTCTGAGGTATTCGATTATCTCGCGGACTTCCTCTTTGGCTTCCTCTATCCCAGCCACGTCCTCGAATGTGACGCGTGTCCTGTCCTTGCCTGCGAGCTTAGCCCGGCTCTTGCCGAAGGAGAGAACGCTGCCAGCGCCTCCGGGGGCCCTGAACTGGCGGAAGAGGAAGAACCAGAAGAGAGCGGCGATGAGTATCCAGGGGATTATGCTGATAAGCAAGTTCTGCCATAGAACGTTCGGCTCCTCGTAGGCAAAATCCTCGATTCTCTCCATGGCTACGTAAAGGTCGCTGTCAAGATAGCCCTCGGGGGGGAGCTTGACCTCGACTTTTGCGCTCTGGCCGCCTTCGGTCTCTGTCATGGGGGAGCCGGGCTTCAGTTCGCCGACGAACTTGTTGCCGACGAGCTTGCCGCTCTGAAACTGTTCTGTTTCCAGAAGCACGCGGAACTCGTTGAGGGGTATCTCTCTGGGCTTGCCCTCCCGGAGGTTATGGGTCAGGGTCAGGAGCATGAACATGCCGAGAATGACGAGGAGCCAGATCACCCCACGGGGGAAGCGGAACTGGCGCTGTTCGCCTCGCTGGGGGCGGTCAGGTCTACGGGGGCTTCCCTGGTCCTGCTTGGGGTCCCTGTGCTGTTCCACGCTACTGGGCTTCCTTCCGAAACTGAGCGGTCACAAGCATCGAATCCACGATGACTTCCGCCATGCGTCTGAAGGCTTCCTGTCTCGCGGTGGGCTCGTCACCGCCGAGAGGGACTACGAACGGAGCGGCGACCTGGAGCGAGTCCTCTTTCATAATCAGGTTTCCGTTACGGAGATCACGCCAGACCATCCGCACAGTTACGTTTGCCTCTGCTTCCAGAACCTGGTCCTCTGCATCCTCGAGCAACACAGGCTCCCTGTACTCGATTATGCTGACCTGAAGCTCGGACTGGGCGTCGTCACGGGAGGTGACGCGAAGAGTGCTCTCGCGCTGTATCTGCTCGATTACGGCTGCAGTGAGCTGAAACTCGTAGCCTCGGCGGAAGCTGTAATTCTCGAAGATCGGAACGAAGATCGTTTGGACGTCCCCGACAGCGGTGAGGCGATAGGGCTTGTAGCCGCACCCATACAATGTAAAGGAGGCCACGAGGAGCACCAGCGCGAAGCAGCCAAACCGGTAAGAATGGCCTGTCACAGGCCCAGCCTCTGCAAGTAGTGTTCGTATTCTTCTGATCTTTCTCTCTCCTTGTATAGGTCCCGGTTCAGCCGTTTCGCTAAGGACATTATGTGTCGGTTGCTTTGACCGGACTCCAATGCGCCAAGGAGTTCGAATGCAACGTCTCCGAGCCGGGCGCCGCGATAGCGCGTCTCGACGGAACGCAGATAGTGAGCGGCGGAGTCGCGGTGTCCGGTCCTAAGATAGTATAAGCCAGTTTGGAGGTCTTTTCGACCCAGAGCCGTGACAATGCGGTTGAACATCGTAGACGCGACCGATCTCTTATCGGCATTAGGGAAGATGGCGGTGAAGTATTCGAATTCGCCTGCGGCGTCTTGGAGCACGCCCGTATCGTACTCGATGCCCTGACTGTCAAGAGCAGTGGCCACGGCGAGCATGAGACGGGCCTCCTCAGCGGTTTCGCGCTGCGGGTATCGAATCACGAGCGCTTCGTAGGCCAGCTTCGCCTCGGGGTAGTTTTCCCGTCGCAGGTAGAAGTCGCCGAGGGCGAGCTGCGCGTCGTCGGCAAGCGGGTGGTAGGGCGCACGGTCGAGGAGTTTTTCGAGAACGGAGCGTCCTGTTATGCCGCCGGGAAGGAGGGGCACGCCGTATATCCTTCCCCACTTGCCGCCGAGGAGTCTCAGCGCAATCTTGTAGTCCAATTCAACGAGTTGGGACGTGTGGGGGCCTTTGGGGTAGGCCTGCCAGTAGGCGAGGACGTGATGGTGGGCTTTCCATATATCGCCGGCTTCGAAAGAAGCGCTTGCGGCGAGGAAAAGGGCCTCCTCGCGCACTTCGTCCGGAGCGGCAAACCGGAGTGAGTTCTGGAGTTCAACTTGGGCCTTCTTGTAATCGCCCGCTTCGTATGATTCCTTCGCTTTCTCGAGTCCCTCTTCAGGGGCCTCCCGAGGCACGGACTCGACTCGAAACCACCCCGTCTCCGGGGTCCAGACCCACTTGGCTTGTGCCGGGGGCATGACGGCGGCCAAGGCGATCATGAGCAATGCAGCAGGTAGCAGCTTGTTTTTCATGCTGAGGCAACTCCCGGTTGTGCAAAGGCAAAAGAGGATATCTCCATCTCGAGCGCATATGATACCATTTTGGCAAGCAGAACGCCTAGCTCCCGGACGCAATTCGGGGGAGTGCGAAGTCTGTGGACCTTGTCCAAGGGCAACGTCCGGAGCCTGCCAAAAAGGGAAAGAGCGGCGGGCGCAACCGTCACCGCCCCCTCGACCCGAGCGTTGCACGCCTGACACACGACTCCCCCGCCCCCGAGGGACAATCGTCCGTGCTGACGAGGGACGGGAGCGTCACAGACGACGCAACGTTCGAGCTGGGGGAATAGGCCGAGGTCCTGGAGCAGCCTGGCCTCGAATGCAAGAAGAAGCATTTCAGGAGACGCCCCGGCCCCTAATTCGCGAAACGCAGCCACGGCCAATTCGAAGATTTCTGAAGACGACTGGTCGGGCTGCGAAGAATCGAGGACTAATTCGAGAACGGCTGAGGCGGCCATCATGAGGCGGTAGCTCTTCCTGACACGCTCAAAGCCGTCGAGAAGGGTTGACTCAGTCAGCAGGTGAAGACCTGCGGGTCTGCTTATGAAGACGATCTCGTAGAGAGCGGCCACGTCGAAGGGTCCGCCAAAGGGGCTGCGGGGACGCTTGGATCCCTTTGCGAGAACGGAGAACTTGCCGTGGTCAGGGGTGAAGAAAGTGACCACTTGGCTGGTGTTGCTGTAGTGCCGCTTTCGGAGAGAGAGGCCTAGGGTCTTGTGAACGGGCATCACTGAGGCTCCTCGGGGGCCAGCTCGACCTTGAGCTTGTTTATCTTTCTCTCGTCGGCATCAAGGACAGTCATTACTACTCTCTCGTGGCGAACAATTTCGCCGGGGCGAGGGATTTTGCCAAGGGCGGAGAACACGAAGCCGCCGATGGTTGAGAACTCCTCGCTCTCAGGCAGATTCACACCGAGGGCTTCGTTCACATCGTCTATTCTCGCCCTGGCGCTGACCTCCGCTGTGCTCTTGCCCAGCGGCCTGATCATTACGTCCTGTTCCGAATCGAACTCGTCGATGATTTCGCCGACGACTTCCTCGAGTATATCTTCCATGGTAACGATGCCTGCAGTACCACCGTACTCGTCAACTACGATAGCGATGTGGAGCTTGTTGGCCCGGAAGTCTTTGAGCAGCTCGTCAACGCCTTTGGATTCAGGTATGAAGTAGGCACCGCGCATTATCTCTCGGACACCCGACATCTCATTCTCGCGGCCGACCAGGTCTTTGGCGTAGAGTAGACCTACTATGTTGTCGCGGTTCTTTTCGTACACAGGAAGTCTCGAGTGGCCGCTGTCTTGAATAACTCTTTTGACTTCGTTCATGCTTGTGGACGCTTCGATGCTGACCATTTTCGTGCGCGGCGTCATGATTTCGCGCACGTCGACATCGCGGAGCTCAACAATTCCCTCGATCATGTCTCGTTCTTCCTCTCCGAGGGATCCGTTTCTCTCGCCCTCGTCAACGACGGAGAGGATTTCTTCGGCTATGTGCCTGCTTCGCACCTCGGCATCCTCCTCATGCGGGGCAACGTGTATGAGGGCACGCTCCAGAGCGGCCAAGGGAAGGCGGATCGGTGACATGAGGAGCGAGATGAAGCGGAGCGGGCGGATGGTCAGTACCAGAATCCCCTCCGGCCGCAGGCGGCCGAGCATTCCAGGAAGGAGGTCGCCCACGACCAGAATAACCGCCAGAGAGATAAGGAGTGCGACGGCGAAGGCCGACCACGTAGGTACAGCAGGTGTGAAGACGACGACGCTGACGGCAATGAAGATACCGTCGAGCAGAAGGTCGACAGCGGCGATCGTTACGGTCGCGCCTTCGGTTTTCTCGAGGTCTTCTCGAAGCCGCTCGCGTTTCACATCACTTTCGGCGAGGGCCAGGAGCCGCGGCTTGGAGAAGTTCTGAAGGGCCCCCTTGCAGAGCGAGAGAAACGCCGACCCCGTCAGAAGCAAGCCCAGCAGCAATCTGACGCCTAGTGAGTCGTCTATCAGGCTATCCTCCAAGCATGCCGAGTAATTCCTTTTCGCGATGTCTCATCACCCGAGCCTTGCCAGGGGACGCATCGTCGTAACCGAGAAGGTGAAGCAGTCCGTGTACCACATAGAGGTCCAATTCCTTTTCGGGCGTCTTTCTGCGCAGGCCAGCTTCGCGTGCGGCGGTCTCAGCGGAGACTATCACTTCACCAAGCTCCTCATCGACGACCGGATCCTCGGGCGCGCCGTAAGCGAAGGCCAACACGTCGGTCGACGAACGTCTGCCCAGATATCTCGCGTTCAGACGCGTGATCTCGGCGTCGTCAACGATGGCCAGGCTTATTCTCGCCGACGCATGTTTCTCTGACGCCAGGACTCTTCTCACGAGGCCACGCATTCGTTTCTTGTCGACCTTCAGCGCATCCTGCGAATCACGTATCTGAATCCTCCAGGGGCCCCCCTTTTTCGCTCGACGGCCGGCCCCACTGGAAGGTTTTCGTCCTGTCATTATTCCCGCTCCGGTCTGAAGTGACGGCTGCTTTCGGGTACTTAATCCGGCTGTGATAGATGCCGGTGAGGACTCGAGAGAAGGTCTGCTTTATTCTGCCTATGTCGGTAAGAGTGAGGCCGGATTCATCGAGTTCCCCTTCAGCCAGGCGCTTCGTGACGATCTCGTCCACAAACCGCTGGATGCGCGACGGGGAGGGCTCGGCAAGAGTTCTTGAAGCGGCCTCAACTGCATCGGCAAGCAGAATAATCGCTGCCTCCTTGGTCTGCGGCTTCGGGCCGGGGTAGCGGAAGCCTTCTTCGTGCACGTGTTCGTTGCCGTTGCTGCGAGTAAGCGCCGACTGGTAGAAGTACTCTACGAGTGAGGTCCCGTGGTGCTGTGAGATGAAGTCGATGAGGCGAGGCGGCAGGCCATGGGCTCTGGCCATCTCGAGGCCTTCTTTGACGTGTGAGATTATTATGAGGGAACTCATTGCCGGGGCGAGGTTGTCGTGGCGGCTTTCTTTGCCAACCTGGTTCTCGACGAAGTATTCGGGCCGTGAGACCTTGCCGATGTCGTGGTAGTAGGAGCCAATGCGGGTAAGGAGGGCGTTGGCGTCCGTCGCCTCAGCGGCAGCCTCGCCAAGGGAACCGACGATGAAGCTGTGATGATAGGTGCCGGGGGCCTCCAACACCAATCTCCGCAACAGCGGATGATTCTGGTCTGAGAGTTCCAGCAGACTTATGTCGGTTACGATGTTGAAGAGGCGCTCAATAAAGGGAAGGGCTCCGGTGAGCAGAAAGCCAACGCCGATGCCTGAAACGAACGCTGCGGCGGAGTCACGGACGAGAGATGAATTCCATTGCAGAGGCAGCATTTCCCACTGAGTGGCGAGCCATACTCCCCAAAGGGTCACGGCTTGTACGAACCCTATGAGGACCCCGACCTTAATAAGCCTGGTTCTCTTGCGAATCCTGAGCGAGCCGAGGATAGCTGAGACGCTCCCGGCGAGAAAGGTCATCACGATGGCGAAGTCGTAAGAGAGCGTGACCCCGAGCAAGATAACGAGGAGGAAGCTGGCAGCAACAGCCAGCATCGGCGGAAGGACGATAGTGAACACTATGGCGACGGCGGATACAGGCACAAGGTATGTAAGGTGCACGGTGGCGAGGGCTCGCGCGGCCACGACGGTGGCAAGGCACATGAGTGCAAGCGCAACGCCACCCCTCACGGAGATGGCGGTGGGTCCGAAACGGGTGAGACAGAAAAAGGCAATGCCGACGATTATGGAGACTACAAGTGCGGTGCCGGCGACGCGCTTGAGCTTAGGCAACGGCTCGACGCTACCCCAATAGATACGGTTCTCCTCTTTGAGGATCTCGATATCTTCAGCGTCGGCCACTTCGCCCCTTCTGAGAAGCACTTCATCAACGGCGATCACGCGCACTAGTTCCTCGACTGCGTCACGAGCCCGTTTCTCCTCCTCCAACGACAGCGATTCGTTGTAAGTCAGTGTGGGTCTTAGCTGTCGAGCTATGAGCGCGGAAAGGGTTCTGCGGAAATCTACCGGGAACTGGCCCAGATGGTCACGCATGAGCCCGCCTCGAAGGGTGGCATCGGCTTGTTCCTTGACGATGACACCCCGGATGTCGGCATAGCCGGGGTCGGCCGCGCCCTTGCTCATCACCTTGAAAGTCCACGGGCCCTCGTTCTTCTCTCGGTTGTACCGAGCCTGTTCGAGGACCTGCCTCCTTCGAAGCTCTGCAAACAGGCTATTCAGTCCGGATTCGACGTCCGTAGGCTGGGCCCCTTCCAGCACTTTGCGGAGCGTCGCGTGCTCGGCTTGAGTCAGGCCCCACTTCTCAATAAGACCGGCGTCCTCCTCCACTTCTTCGGTGGGCTGGGCTATTTGCCGGAGGAGAGAGAGCAGGTCTGTGAGAAGGATGTTGAGTGAGGAGAAATCCTCGTCGTAGACACTGGGGGCTTTCTCTGCGGCCCAGTCGCGCTGGGCCGCGGTTTTCGACTCGTCACGCGATGAGAACTCGATGCGAGAGAGGTAATCGCGCGTAGCGCTCTGTCCCTGGCGAATATCGAGGGGGGTCCCGCCCCAGGAGATGATGAAGGTCAAGATTGAGACGGCAAGGGCGCCGATGAGGAACCTGAGTAGGCGACCCCTCCGGTGGCCCCGACGTCTGCCTCCCCTGCGGAGATCGCGTGAGGAGTCTCGTCTGTTTCGGATGATCCTCTTAAGAGCCATAGACGGAGTGCTCCAATCGGGCTATTTGCCGTCTCGCTCGAACGCCTCGACTATCAATTGCACCAGGGGATGGCGGACTATGTCCGACTTGTCCAGGTAGACGAACTCTATTCCGCTTATGTCCTTAAGTATCTTTTCGGCATGAATCAGGCCCGACATCTCGCCCTCCGGGAGGTCTCCCTGGCTGACGTCCCCGGTGACAACCACGTTGGAGTTCAGGCCGATGCGGGTAAGGAACATTTTCATTTGACGTATGGTGCAGTTCTGAGCCTCGTCAAGGATGACAAAGGAGCGTCCCAAGGTGCGCCCGCGCATGAAAGCGAGCGGGATGACTTCGATTACACCGTTGTCCATGGAACGCCGGATCTGGTTCGGCTCCATCATGTCGTGAAGAGCATCGTACAGCGGGCGAAGGTAGGGATTAACCTTTGCCTCCAAGTCCCCGGGCAGGAACCCCAACTTTTCTCCGGCCTCGACGGCGGGCCGAACGAGCGCGACACGATCGATTTTCTCTTGGCGCAGCGCGTCCACCGCCTTCGCCACGGCGAGGTACGTCTTGCCTGTGCCTGCGGGTCCTATGCAGAAGACGAGATCGCTGCGGTCTATGGCAGTGACGTATTCCTGCTGTCCCCGGGTTTTGGGCTGGATCGAGCGTCCGCGCCGGAAGACTCTTATGCGCCGTGCTCCGCTATCAAGGGAAGCCCCGGTGGCGTTGGCCAACGCTTCCTCGACGGATTCGGTCTTGAGGCGTCCCTCGTGACGAAGCACCGATATCAGCTCGTCGATTACAGCTCCGGCACGCTCCACATCTCGGGGGTCTCCGATCACCTTTATGAGACCATCCCGCGCGACAAGCCGGACGCCAAGCGCGTCGCGGATATGCCTCAGGTGGACGTCTTGGCTCCCGAAGAGGCTCTGAGGGGAGATTCCCTCGGGGATCTCGATTACTCGTTGGGGTTTCTCATTCAAGGCAAGCTACCCCGCACAGAGTCTGAGGACGATGTAGCCGACCGGAGCGGCGACGAGCACGGAGTCCACGACGTCGAGGACACCGCCAAAGCCGGGGATCATATTGGAGGAATCCTTGGCACCGAACGCACGCTTCACCTTGGACTCCAGAAGGTCCCCGACCTGCGCCGCTGTGCTGACCAACAGTGCGAATATGAGGGCGTCGGACGGCAGGGCAAACGGCTTCCCCCAAATCCCGGTGATAACCAGCGCCAGGACCATGGAGATGCCCACATTCGCCAAAGCACCCTCCACGGATTTATTGGGGCTGATGTTGGAGGCAAGTTTGTGCTTGCCGTACATGGAACCCACGGCATAGGCCATGAGGTCGCCGCCTTTTGCAATGACGACCAGCATCGTGATAGCAGCAAGCCCGTTGTGCAGGTGCCTGATCCAGAACCAGAAACTCGCCAGTCCCCCAACATAGGCCGCACCAAGACAAGTGAGGGCGATCCGCGTTGTCACGTCTACGTTGCGGCGCTGGCGAGCAGGAAGAAGCACCGTGAAGGCAAGCCACCAAACGACGAAGCAGACGATAGCGGCGACCGCACCCGAGGCGCGCCAGCCATTTACGGCGGCGAGCGATGGCACAAGGAGCGCTGAGACAGCGAGAGCCATGCCGAAAGGCTTGAACGAGCCGAGACCCTTTCGCTCCGTGAGATCGTAGAACTCTGATGAGGCGAGAGCAACCACGAAGGCCCCCCCGACAAGCGTTGCAATCGACGAGCTGGTGGCCCAGTCTATGACGAGCACGGCAACCACGCCGGCTATCATCGCTGCCCCTGCTCTACCGCGACCAGCGAGGCCCATTAGGTCGTGAGCCCTCCGAATTTCCTCACTCTCATTCGGTAGTCCTGAAATGCCTTGAGGAGGTGCTGCTTACGGAAGTCGGGCCAGAGCACCGGAGTGACCCACAGTTCCGAGTAGTAAGCCTGCCAAAGGAGGAAGTTGCTCATTCGCATTTCGCCGCCCGTGCGGATGATCATGTCGGGGTCAGGCATGCCTGCGGTGTACAGGTACGCGCCAAACGCCGCCTGGTCGATTTGATCGACGGAGAGTGTGCCCTCGACGGCATCTACGGCCAGCCTTTTCGCCGCGTCCACAATCTCGCTGCGCCCGCCATAGTTGAGGGCTAGGCAGAGGGTCATGCCGGAGTTTCCGCCGCTACTCTCAGTTACTTTATGGATTTCGTCCTGGACATCCTCTCGCAGCTCATGTGTCCTGCCAATGGCGACGAAGCGGAGGTTATTTTCGAGTATGGAGGGGAACTCGTCGCGCAAGGTTCTCTTGAGGAGATCCATTAGGAAGTCGACTTCGTCCGGCGGGCGTCGCGCGAGGTTCTCTGCGGACAGCGCATAGAGGGTCAGCTGGAGCAGCTCTTGCCTTGCGCTTTCCTCAACGACCTCTCTAACAGCCCTAGCGCCTGCCTCGTGCCCCCTGTATCGCGGCAGGTCCCTTTTTCGAGCCCAGCGACCATTGCCATCCATGATGACGGCCACGTGCCGGGGACGTTGGTCAGCTTCTTCCATAATTGCTGTCTAGTCTACCCCTTTCGGGTAATATAGCACCAAAGCGGGGAACGATCAATGTTCCTCTGCACGGGAACGACGGTGGCATTCGGACGCGCATCAAGGGCGGTTGGTCTCCGTTGGCGGCCTTGGGACATCAGCGACCCAGACCTTGCCACTTGCGGGCAGATACCTGAATGCTTTTCCGGGCGGGAGTTCGGGGAGAGTGTAGCCATTGGCCTCGAGTTCTTCAAGGCTGCGAGGAAGTCTACCTTGGAACGCGTTGAACGCTGCAATTGAATGCTCGACACTGATGATGCCGAGCTCGACCTCTGCGAGTGTCTTTGTCCGCACGACTCGGTGGAGGTATCCCTTGGCCTCGCCTTGGACCGGCATGGTCTCCCTCATGTCGAGTTCGGACTCCGGCGACGGAGTCGGTTCGGATCGCCGACATCCTGCAAGAAGAAAGCAGGCGGCAAAGATGATGATCACCAGGAATTTCGGGCGATTTTCAGTCCACACTCTATGAGCCATTGCTCGATCTCCCGTGATGGAAGGCAGGCGTTGATGTCGGGGCTGAGGCGCGCCACGGAGACCAGCCCCTCTCTGACTGCGGCGATGTCGCTTTCAGGCTCTACCCCGTCGCTTACAGACTCTCTCCCGAGCACGAACACGCTCTTCGCGGGATCAGCGTCGGAGGGATGATATACCTCGATCAGAGAAGCCGTTGAATGGCGGGTTAGGGCATATTCCGGGGGCGAAGACGAGAACTGCGCCGGCACGTTGACGCTCAGCGCCTGGTCGGCAGGAGGGAGGGATTTCTGGAAGCTCTTCACCAGCTCATGCAGCACTGCGCCCGCGTCCTCAAAATCCCCTCCATTGATCACGTCGAGCGAAACGGCCAATGACGGGACTCCCATTATCACGCCTTCGACCGCTGCGGAGACCGTGCCGGAATAGAAGGAGTTGAAGCCGAAGTTCAGGCCGGCATTGATGCCCGAGACGACCAAGTCGGGAGGCTCGGCAAGGAGCATCTTAATGCCCAACTTCACGGCATCGGCTGGGGTGCCGGTTATCGCCAACCCGCGCCGCGTGCTGCCCATGGCGACCTCTTCCACCTCGATGGGAGCGCGAATGGTGAGGGCATGGCTCGCACCACTGCAGGCGTCGCGTGGGGCAACTACCGTTACGGTGGCGAGATCCGAAAGCGCGTCGAATGCAGCACGTATGCCGTCGGCGGCGATGCCGTCATCATTGGTCAAAAGGATGTTCACTCGGCGATCTCCTACGGTGAACAGAAGATAGCACTGGGGTCGAACGAGCGCAACAGGTTTCATATAATGGGGCGTGACGCAGGCGCCTAGCGCAGGAGGTGTAGGCTTGGCATCTACCTTCAGAACCCCAGAGCGAATCGTTCATGGGGTCGGAGCTGTGAACTCACTTCGGGAGGAGGCATCGCGTCTGGGTAAGAGAGCCCTTCTGGTCTCTGGCAAGGGCGCACTGGAACGCACCGGCGCTCTCAAGCTGATGATTCAATCACTTGCCCAAGCGGGTGTCGCGGTCGAGAACTTCTCCGGGGTGGAGCCCGAACCGGAAGCGACCTCCGTCGACGCAGGAATAAAAGCATGCCGAGAGGCGAAGTGCGAGGTTGTCATCGCGGCGGGGGGAGGGAGCGTGCTCGACGTCGGCAAGGCAATTGCTGCGCTGGCGAATGAGAAGGCTGAGACGGCAGAGTTCCTTCGAGGTCAGGAGATTACGGTTCCAGGCGTGCCGTGCATAGCGATTCCCACGACATCGGGCACGGGAGCGGAAGTTACGCCGAACAGCGTCATCTGCGATCGGTCGGTGCCCGTGAAGAAGAGCATACGCGGCGTCGGGATCCTTCCACGAGTAGCTCTGCTGGACCCGGAACTGACCGTCTCTGTGCCGCCGAAGATGACGGCATATTCCGGGATGGATGCGCTGACACAGGCGGTGGAGTCACTCGTATCAATCCACGCAACGCCTCTGACAAAGGCGCTTTCGCTGCACTCGGTCCGGCTGCTGAAGGACTCCGTGGTGGCAGCTTTCGATCAAGGTACGAATGTGCAAGCCCGTGCGGATGCCGCCTACGGCAGTCTGATGGCCGGAATGGCGCTGGCGAACGCAAGATTGGGGGTGGTCCACGGGATAGCCCATCCGCTGGGAGTAAGGTACGACATTCCTCACGGGCTTGTGTGCGGGGTGCTGCTGCCGCATGCCATGGAGATGAACGCTGGATACGCCGAGGCGGATTTCCAGGAGCTGGAGTCTATCTTCGGGGAGAACCCAATCGAGTTCGTCAGGAAGCTTCTGGAGCGGGTGGGTATGCCCGCAACGTTGAGGGACTTCGGGCTGAAGAAGGCAGACTTCGAGCTGATTGCGGCGGAGAGCATGCCGTCGGGCTCTCTGAAAGCGAACCCCAAGAAGGTCGAGCCAGAGGATGTTCTCATGATCCTCAAGAAGGTTGCCTGATACGCGGGCGCAGGCGACTACTCTCGCAGCAGGAAGCCGCAGCCTATCTCAGCGACCACCACTCTGCCGAGGTACTTGCGCGCGGAAGCCTTTGCGAAGCCTGCCTTCTCTCCGACGAACGTTACAGTGACGTCGGCACGGACGGCTTCGCCAAGAGGCACACCCTCATCGGCATCAAGCCCGGACGGGATGTCCACTGAGATCACGAAAGCGCCGGAGGAGTTGAGTACTTCGATGCCTGAGGCAGCAGGCTCGCGTACATCACCTGTCAGGCCGGTGCCGAGGATGGAGTCAATGACCACAGCCCGGCGACTCAGTTCATCGGACAGCCTTGAAAGAGACTCGACGGTGGGAAGCTCGACAACTTCGGGAGCAAATCCCCGGATTGCCATCCGCTGAAGAATAGCCAGGTTCGTCAACGCATCTGACGGGGAGTGCAGGTCTTCCTTACGGCAGAGGAGGAAGACCGAGGTGGGGATTCCGTGGCTCAGAAGGTGGCGTGCGGCGACGAAGCCGTCGCCGCCGTTGTTCCCCCTGCCGCAGATGACCACCACCTTCTCTGAGCCAGTCTCTCGGAACGCCGAGAGTGCTTCGCGCGCGACTGCCGCGCCTGCGTTCTCCATCAGAACTGTGCCCGCGATGCCGTAGTCCTTCATAGCGGTCTCGTCGAGCTTGCGTGCCTCGGCACGAGTCAGGAAGCGCGTCATGCGTTGACCTTGTCCTTCGGCTCGTAGCAGTGCTTCATGAAAACGGCGTCAACGACTTGGTCCGTGTCGTTGATTATGTCGTGGACATCGGTGGGGTCCAGTCGGACGGCATCTCCTTCGTTGATGCGAAGTTCCTGATCACCAATGATCATGAGGGGCGCGCCTTTGAGAAAGAAGAACGTTTCTTCTACGCGCTCATGGAAATGCTTGCCCAAGGTTTCCCCAGGGAGGAAGCGGATAACGCCCCAGTCGATCTTGGGACCTCGGAAGAGGTACTTGGGGCCGGACTCGCCCTTCCGATATTCCTTGTCCTTCTCGTTGACCTTTTCCATAAGGTGTCTCCTTCCACATGACCATGGGTGTTGGTAGGATTATTGCACGCAAGCGGAGAAGCATCAACACCCGTGGCCGCTGCCCGCGGCGCGGTTTGCCGTGGAGGGGAACTTGGCGCACGAGCCGAGAAGGCAGAAAACGTGGCAGCGCCCGAATGTGATGCCCTTGTGCCTGGCTGCGTTCTTCAACGACCTTGGCTCAGACATGCTGTTCGCTTTCTACCCGCTGTTCGTCATCCTCATCCTACGTCTGGACAATATGCGCTCCCTTGGCCTGATCGAGAGTGTCGCTCTTGCGGTGCCGCTTCTGATGAGGCCGATATGGGGACGGTTCTCTGACTGGTACGGGCGTAGGCATTTCATCTGGGGCGGGTACTCGGCGCTGGCGATTTCGCGAGTCCTGCAAGGGCTGGCGCAGAGATGGTTTCATCTGATCCCCGCCAAGGCGGTCTACGAGATAGGCCGGAGCATGAGGAATCCTCCGCGGGAGGCGCTGCTTTCCGAGTCGGTGCCGCACGAGGAGCGAGGCTTCGCGTTCGGGCTGCTGCAGTCGATGGATACCGCCGGGGCGATTCTAGGGCCTGCGGTGGGACTGGGAATCTTTGCGCTGCTGACGAGAGCGGAGATCCCGACGGATCAGAGATTCAGACTAATTTTCTACATAGCTGCGCTGCCGACCATAGCGAGCGTTCTCATCATCGTTTTTCGCACCAGGGAGGTGCGGAAGTTCGCCAAACATGCGCCGGGAAAGGGGGAGAAGGGGGACGCGGCAGGCGTTGTGCCGAGGTTCACACGCCCGACGGTCCTATTCATCGTGCTGAGCTGCCTCTTCTCGCTGTGGGCGCCTACGGAGAACTTCATGATGGTGGTGGGCGCGAGGATAATGGGGCTCACGCGCGACTCGATGAATGACATCTACCTGGTGCTGGTGCTCTATCTGGCGATCAACGTCACGTTCGCGCCCGCTGCGCTGTTGGGAGGCAAGCTGTCAGACAGAATTGGCAGAAAGCCGCCCATCGTCGCTGGACTGCTCGTGCTTTCGGTGATGTCGTTCGGGTTCGCCAAGATAGATAGCTAGGCGCCGATGCTGGCGCTGTTTGCCATGCACGGTATCTACCAAGGATTGCTCAAGCCCGCGCGGACGGCTCTGGTGGCAGACCTTTGCAGACCGGAGGACAGGGGAGCCGTGCTGGGAACGTACTCGATGGCCACATGCTTAGCGTCGATTCCTGGTCCGCTGATCTTCGGAGCAATATGGGACCGGTCGGGAGGGTGGACGCTGCCCTTTGTCCTCAGCGGAATCTGCGTCGGGGTTTCGGGACTCCTGATCGCTCTGCTCGTCAAACCGCCCAAGGAGAGTAACTAGACCTCGTCCTCCCTGGGCACCACCGTTATCCACACGGGACTCGACCACGCCATGTGTCCGTCGGCCTGGGAAACGCGGACGTAGAAGTACCTGTCCCAATTCTGCTGGCGCAGCGGCAGGCCAGCCTGGTGCGTGCCGAAGGGAACCCAGGTCTTCCTCGGGTGCTCTATGACGTACCAGAAGCTGATGCGCTCGAGCCCGTTCTTCTTGGAGAGAGGTTCGAGCATCTCGCTGTGGTAACCCGGGTGCCCGCCCCCCGTGGTGAAGGTGTATGTGTAGATGACCTGGTTGGACTCAATTATCTCGATCTTCTCAATGGGTGCGGTGGGTGCGACGCTGACGTAGAGAACCAGCGGGTACAGCGCTTCTGCCTGATAAGGAGTTACGACGAGTTCCCGGCCCATAAGGCGTTGATTGAGCCGGAAGTCGAGCCCGATTCTTGCGCCGGTGGTGGCGTAACAGCGACGGTCCTTAACGCCATCGTAGATTTGAGTGCGCTCGAGGCTTTCGGCGAAAACGCCGGTGATGCCGCGTGTGCCGGGCATCAGCACGTGCGCGTCGCCACCTCCCACGAAGCCGATGCGATGGCCGCGCGCGAGGGCATCCTGGGCGAAGCAACCGATTACCGTCTTGTGCTTCTCCTGCCTTATGTTGCCGTAGTATTCGGAAGCTCCCCACTTCGAGTATATCTCGACGGCGGGAACGAACTCGGGATCGTAGTGGCTCCATGTTCCCGTGAATTCAATTCGAGAGGGATGGTGAGGTATGGTGATGGCGGGATTGCCCTGCTCCTTCAGCGCCTTCCAGAGCTTCTTGGGGGTGTTGGTTGCGGGATGGACGGAGCCGAACTGCTTTCCGGCCGCCTCGCGGTGGTAGACGTTCCTGTGGCCGAAGAGCTCGGAGGTCCATTCGTAACAGGGAATAGTGACGAAGGAACCTGCGGCGTTGAAGCTGTCGCTGATCTCAGTGGCCTCAGCCCACACGTCGTCGTCCATGTGCTCGGCGTGATCGGCAAGAGCGAAGAAGTCGAGATCCGCCTCGTCCCTGGCGTACTCGTAGTTCTCCTTGGGGGAGCCGGAGTAGGGCTTATCGCAGAAGGAGAAATCGGAGTGGCCGTGGGGATCGCCGAAGTAGAGGCTGTGTTCGGGCGCGGAAGGTGCGGGCCGCCCCGGAGGCGCTTGACCGCCCTTGGCCTCAATGGTGACGCTCGACATGTGGCCAGTGGAGGGAGTCCATGCTGTAACGCCGCCGAAGCTCTCAAACCGAAGCGACAATGCAACGAACCCCTTCGAGTCCACAGCATCCGCAGGGACCGAGAACGTGAACGTGGTCCATTCGGCCGTCTTAAACGCGATGCTGCCGAGAGTGCTCCGGCCGCTGGAGACCTCCAACGCGTTCGGGGGCTTGGGGCACAGAAGCACCATGGTGACGGTATTCTCCACGCCTCTGAACGCAGGGAGAAGCATGCGGGCATCCTGGTTCAGTCCGCGACTAAGCTTGCCGCCGTGGCCGCCCGGACCACTAAAGCCGTTAATGAGGCACTCGCCGTCGCTCTTAGGGTCGCCGATGTTGAGTTCGATGCGGTTATTCCCAGCCACTGTCATCCTCCGTAGTCAAACGTTGAAGCGAATGTCCAGAACGTCACCGTCGTTCACAAGATGCTCACGGCCTTCCTGGCGGAGCTTGCCGTGGGCTTTGGCCTCCTTCAAGGTCTTGAGATCTATCAAATCGTCGGCGTGGACGACCTCGGCGCGGATGAACCCGCGGGCGATGTCGGTGTGGATCATGGCCGCCGCGTCGAGTGCGGTTCCGCCTTCGGGGAGAAGCCACGCGCGCATCTCCTGCCCGACGAGAGTGTAGAAAGCAATCATCCCGGCCGCTTCAAGAATGCTGTGCATGATCCGCTCGCTGCTGAGCTGCCCGATGCCGTAGTCAGTCATGAACTGCCGACGTTCGTCGGCGTCCATCTGGACAAGCTCCAGCTCGAGTTCGGCGGCGACCACAAGCATCTTCTCTGCAAAATCCGACTCGACCTCTCGCCCAAGCTGGTCGTCGCCGATGTTGAGGACGAGGACGCTGGGCTTATCCGAAAGGAATCTGAAGCCCCGCAGAAGCTTCTGCTGCTCTGCGGTCAGGGAGACTTCGCGGATATTGCGGCTGGACTCCAGGGCTTCGAGACAGGATTTGAGCGCCTCCAGCTCCAGCTTCTCCTCGTTCTGGGTCTTGCTCGGCCTCCGCGAGGAGTGCTCGAGTTTCTTGACGCGGCGTTCGACTATGCCGAGGTCGGCCAGAAGAAGCTCGGAGTTCAGGCTCTCGAGATCTCTGGCCGGATCAACGCTACCGGCGAAGTGAGGGATCGAGGGATTCTCGAAGGCCCTGACGACCTTGAGCAACGCGTCGGCCTCTCGGATGAAGGCAAGTGTCCCACCTTCCTCTTCGATTTCCTTCCTCATCCCCGAGATGGGAGGAACGTCGGCGAACTCGAGCCTGGCGGGGGTGCATTTCTTTTCGGGGAACAGGGCCGCGAGGGCATCGAACCTGTGGTCGGGCACATGCGCGGTTCCCAGAGTAGCGTGCGGGTGATGGGCGGCTTCGGCTTGCTCGACGTGGCCCGTGAGAAGGTCGAAGACCGTAGTCTTGCCGGAACCCATCGGTCCTATGATTGCTATTCTCACCGCGTCACCTCGTGGCCTGAACCGAGGTGATTATAATCCAGGAAGGGCGCGGCGCGCCAATGATTCATAGAGATTGCCGGCACGAGGCCAGCATCGGTTGGTAGATACTCGTGGTGGGAGCGCGGCGCGACGTCGTTACTTGATCCCCCTCGTGGAGGGGCTATAATTCAATGAAGAGCGCGAGCGGCGGGGTTCAAGTCGGCGTTTGTGTGCCGATTGGGAATCCGCGCCGTTCGTGTTGATTGAGCCGAAGTGGCGGAATTGGCAGACGCGCTGGACTCAAAATCCAGTGAGGTTCACCCTCATGAGGGTTCGAGTCCCTCCTTCGGCACTTGATCATGGCCGCATATTCTCCGCCGATTCTGTAATCCCCGACCTGCCGCACAAGGACTGGCGCGGTGTTAGGTCGCAAGGCGGCTTCATCGCCGGGAGGGCGGAGTGACGGGTTTGAGGTCGTAGTCGGCGGTGCCGATCTGGGCTCCGGTGCAGAGGTCCCAGTAGGCTTTCATGTCGATGTTCGGGCGGTGGGTCTGGAGCTTGTCGGTGCTTTCGGCCCCTGCGACGCCGGGAGACGGAGGGGCTTCTGCTAGAAGGTCCTGGGCGGCGCGGTCAAGGGCAATGGGATCAGTGGAACCGAGGAGCCCGATGTCAGGGACGAACCTTTCGCTGGTGGCGAGGCAGTCGCAGTGCAGGGTGACGTCCATGGCGGCCATGAGATGAAAGACGGGCTTGCCCTCCATGGCTTGAAGGACGCCGCGGGCTGAGTCGATGATCCCCTTGTGCACTTCGCCGTGAGGGGTGTCCCAGCGCGGGGTGATGGCCTTGACGGGACAGTGGTGGACGCAGTCCCCACAACCCACGCACTTCTCCAAGGTGTACTCGATCCTGCCATTAACCTTCTGGTAGGCATCGACGGGGCATACCTGAACACAGGTGCCGCAGACGATGCAGCGGTCGTGATTGAGCCTGACGGTTGCGCCTTCGACCGCGTGGCAGCGGAGCTTGGTGCCGCGAGCAACGCAGCCCATGCCGATATTCTTCACAACTCCGCCGAGGCCGACGAGTTCGTGGAGGGTAAGGTGGGTGAGAGTGACAAGAGCGTCGGCGTCGGCGATGCCCAGCGCCACTTCGATATCCTTGAGCCGGTAGGGTGAGTCGAGCGTCACCGTGCGGGACCAATTGCGCAGGCCGTCGGCGATGATTATAGGACAGCCCATGGACTCGGGGGTGAAGCCGTGGGCGGCGGCTGTCCGGAGGTGGTCGAAGGTGTTGGACCGCTGGTGGCGGTAGAGAGTGTTGGTGTCGGTAAGAAATGGTCGAGCCCCCTGCCCTTTCAAGAGGTCGACCAGCTTCTTCACGAGGCCAGGACGGATGTGAGTGTAGTTGTCGATCTCTCCGAAGTGCAGCTTGAGAGCTACGGAAGCGCCTTCGGGAATGCGCTCTGGAATGGCGAGATTCTCAAACATCATCCTGAGAGTGCGGTCGTTCAGATGCCGGGGCTTGATGAAAAACACATCGGTCTTCATGTGGTGCTCCTTGCTGTACGCGCCGCAGCGAGGGAGTAGGCGGCCATTATACATGAAGATGTGCGAGTGGTGCAGAAGTCATTGCCGACGTGTGCGGCGGTCGATGAGGGAAAGGGTGTTCTTGAGGCTGGTTCTGATCTCGAAGTCCTCGTTGGAGATCGAGGGGATGAGAAGGAGGTCCTTGCATTCCCACGAGGCTTCGAGAAGGGTTCCCGATTCGACGTCGATGCGGAACGATCCTGCGAAGGTGCCCTTCGCCGAGAAGCGGTAAAGCTCTTTCGCGCCAGTGACTACCGAAGAGGTGACCGGCTTGCGCTCGCCCGGTGGGATTCGGTGAATCTGGATTCGGGTCCCAGGGGGGACTGCGCTGAGAAGCTGCTCGAGTTCCGTCCAGCTGCCGGCCCTGGCAGCGCCAAGGCGAATGACGGTGTCGCCGGGAATGATTCCGCCCTTATCGGCGGGTGAGCCGATCTGCACGCTTCCCACGACAACATCGTGAGAATCGGCGACGGGAAGTCCCAACGGGGATATGCCGACGGTTTCGACTCCAGCGCCCTCGGGAATGACGAACACGTAGTGGGAGTCACGCTTGACGGTCTTGCCACCCACTTCTTCGCGAAGGGGAGGAACAATCTCGACGGACAAGCGCCCGGTGCTTGGAATTGATGCGACCTCCTCCCAGGTGGCAACGGGCTTGCCACGAACTTTGACGATACGGTCGCCCGTCCGAAGACCGGCCTCATACGCGGTAGTGCCGGGGGAAACCCTGACGGCGGTCGAGCGAGGCCTGCCGATCCCAAGGCGGGAGACTTGGAGTGCGGCGTTCGCTATGTCCAGTTCCGCAGTAGCCGCGATCTCGGCAATGGGTCGCGAGCGGGCGCGAGTCACTTGGACAATGGTGTAGCTGACGACGGGGGCATCGTCTAAGATCGTGACGCGCCCGAGCGACGGGGGCACGAACGGGGCCGTCCACGAATCCCCTGCCGCGAGCGGCCTCTCCGGCAGTGGGGGGAAATACGGCGCGAGAAGGGATGCGATTCCTTTCGGGGAGATGTTGGGAACGCTAAAGTCTGCGGATGCCCCTTCGAGGGCCGTGACCTTCCTGGCCACACGGTGCTTGTCGATCGTGAGTTGGGCTGTGCGGTTCTGCTCTTCGGGCACGGTGATCCTCAGGATCGAGGCGGCTGTTGTGATATTGGAGGACGCCTCGCCGCGATCGGTGCGGGCCTCTTCGAGCTGATAGATGAGCGTTTCGCCGGGGTCAAACCTGTATGAGAGCGTGACGGGGCCGTCTTGGCCTGAAACAACCTGCAGGGCGAGGAGCACGACGGCAAAGCAAATGGCGCGTTTCATTGGCACCGCTCATGTCAGAAAGCGTGACGACCTCGAAAGCAGCTTCCGCCAAACGGGAGCAAGGAATGAGGTCTTGAGCATTCGCTCCTTGAACTTGTTGATGGGAGGCGGGGTTTCCGTGTCGATTCGGGCGGTGATGAGGTCCTCCCTGTCGGGCATGGCGGCGATGATTGTGGTTCCGCAGGGGTGGATGATCTTCGTAGCGCCCTTGGCGTATCGGCGTCCGTCGCGATACGAGCCGCAGTAATCGGCGTGAACGAAAAATGCCTCGTTTTCCACGGCCCTGACGTGCGGGAATCCCTGGCGGCCCACCTCGTCCAGGAGACTGAATACGTTTGGGGTAGCGGAGAAGCCGCTGGGGTGAAGGATAAGCTTGGCGCCGAGAAGGGCGGGGACCCTGGTGAGTTCGGGATAGAAGAAATCGGCGCAGATGATCATGGTGCATGGTACTCCTTTGACACTGGCTAAGGCCATCTTCTTGCCCGGAGTGAAGTAGCGGCTCTCGCCGCCCGGCCAGATGTGGACCTTGTCGTAGCGGCAGGCGACCTTGCCATCCGGGGCGATCAGGAGTGCGCTGTTGTAGACCTTCGCACCGCGAAAAGTGGGTGTGCCCAAAACCGCATGGCAGCCTGCACTAGCCACGGCTCGGCGGATGGTGCGAATGCCGTCCCGGATCTCATCTTCGTTGCCCTTGATGAGTGAGGGATCGTAGCCGATGGTTGAACATTCGGGGAACACCACGACATCGACCTCGAGTTGCGCGCACTCGGCGATCCGCTCGCAGATCCTATCGATGTAAGAGGTGACGGGAAGGCCCACTCGAAGCTGGGCGGCGGCGGCGTTCAGTATCAAAGCCTGTCTCCTTGTCCTGGCCGGTCTTACGGATTCCTGAGCCAATGTGTACCAGAATCGCGGGCATAGTGCAATCACAGGACGGCGGCGAGTGCACGCCGGGCGCGTCCCTGGGGCGCAAAGGGATTCGGGTTGACATGGGGAAGGTATTCAGTAGGATACGGTCTGCCCGCGGGGGACGTACGCGAGGCTCTCTGGCGCAGAGGCGAGTACCGATCTAAGGGACTGGGAACGGAATTGCCGCCAGCGGACGAACGTGGTGTAACGAAGCCTGCGATTATTTTCTCCCTGGTGGCGGTCGCAGTTCTTCTTTTCTACTCGCTCACCACGCCCATCTTCATCCCGCAGGGATTCTATCAGAACGGCGGTTTCCAGCCGGGAATCTCTTTCACCTTGATCGTGTTCCTGATCCTTGCACTGAATCCCATCGCCCGGTTCATCAGCAGCGGCAGGGGCATGAGGCCGGGGAACCTCACCTTGATTTTCGTTCTGACGTTCGCGACCGGTTCTCTGGCAAGCACCAGCATGACGCAGTACTTCTACCCGCTGATAATCCAGATCGTGTACAAGCAGTCTCCCCAGAACCGTTGGGGAGAGTTCCTGGAGCACATCCCCTCACGCCTACTGCCGAGCAAGGATCCAGAGAGCATAGTGGTGTCGCGGCTGTGGGAAGGACTCAGGGAGGGAGAGAGCATTCCGTGGGGTGAATGGGTAGTCCCGCTGCTGACGTGGACAGTGTTCTTCGGGCTGTTCTTTCTGCTGCTGTTTTGCCTTGCGGTCATTGTGAGAAGGCAGCTTGTCGAGCGGGAGTTGCTCGACTTCCCTATGGTCAGGCCCGCGCTGGAGGTGCTGAGGAAGTCCGAGAACGACCCGGAGCAGCCATGTTACGTAGGGGGGAAGGCGTTCTGGATCGCATTCGTGGTGATGATGCTGATCACCACAATCGAATCGGGCAACCTTCCTTTCTATGCTGCCAAGTTCGGCCCGAAGATACCCGTAGTTGGACATGCCATGGGACAGTTTTTTGACAACATCCCCAAGCCGCGATTCTCTGCAATGAGCGGGAACGTATTCGGATACAAGCCGTGGAACGCGCTGAACCGGACGGTGTTCCTGTGGATTCCGAGTTTCATCGCACTCTTCTATCTCCTGCCAGCGGAAGCCTCGTTCAGCGTCTGGTTCTTTTACCTCTTGAACAACAAAGTCGTGCCGGTAATCGCGGCGGCCTCCGGTGTGACACTCAAGCAGCCGGGGGGCAATCAAGATTACGAGTACTTGAGGGACATGACAAAGGGAGGGCTGTACGTTTTCATGGGAATGTTCTTGTGGAACGCGCGGTCACACCTTAGGGCAGTGTTTAGAAGAGCCGTTTTCGGAGACAAGCAGGTCAAAGATGACGACGAGCCCGTGCCGTACCGATTTGCGTTCTTCGGGGCGGTGTTCGGTTTCGTGGGGATCGTAGCGTGGTGCGCGTGGAACGGGATGGCGTGGTACTACGCAGCAATCTTCCTGACCATCATGCTGGTCATCATAACGTACTACGTCAAGCAGACAGGTGAGATGACACTGCCGCATGCGAAGTTCAACGACCTTCCTCAGGATCACGTGAACACCTTCGTGGGGGCCTCGATGGTTGCCAAAGGGAACATGGTGATGGGGCACCTGATGCAGATGGTGATAATGTTCGAGCCGCCCGTGCTGATGGCGCACTTGGTGCAGGGCTTCAAGGTCGCGGGAGACATGAAACTGAGGAAGCGGCTTCTGGGGCCGTGTTTGCTCGCGGCGTTCCTGATCGGGATCGTTGTCACGCACGTAACGTTTCTGGGTCTGGCTTACCCGAAAGGGATCGGGAACAACATCCGACACGGGCACCGAGTGTACATGGAGCAATTCGGGAACAAGCTCACACAGCAACTATCGAGCGAAGAGACCACCGACTGGGCAGGAACAGTACTGGCGGTGGCAGGCGGGGCCGTGGTTGCGGGACTCATGATTCTGAAGCAGCATCTCATCTGGTGGCCCTTTACGCCAATAGGCTTCATAGCCTCGACGTTCAGCTGGGTTTTCCAGACGTGGTTCATGTTCTTCATAGCATGGGCGTTGAAGTACACGGTGATCAAGCTCGGCGGGCCACGGACGTATCTGAAGTCGCTGCCGATTGTGTTCGGCATCATGATAGGTAACGGAGTTGCAGGATTCATATGGGGACTGGTGAAGCTTATTTACGAACTGAACGTTGCCTGATCGGGGTCGCGCTGGCACTTGCGATCACGTCCGTGATGCTGCCGGCGTGGGGCGGCGAACATGCCGAGGTCGCGGGGACGGTGAGGGAGGAGTCGGTACGGGAGATGGTGGAGAAGTTCGCCGGGATGGGGTCGCGAACGCCAGGATACCCTGGGAACGAAGACGCGGCGCGCTTCATCGCAGAATATTTCGAGTCGCTGGGCATCGGCGATGTGTACGAGCAGCCGCTGGAGTGTGCGGTCCCGGTTGAGAAGTTCGGCAGGCTGGAACTGAATGACGGGAGCGGCGCGAGCTACGATGTCCACTGCATGTGGCCGAATCGCGTTCGCACCCCCACCCTACCCCCTGAGGGAATCGATGCCCGAATCGTGTACGTCGGAGACGGGTCGCTGGAGGAGGTGGACGGGGTTCCGCTTGAGGGGAACATCGCGCTTGTCGAGTACGAGGCGGGCAGACGATGGGTGACGCTGGCGGATCTAGGTGTAAGGGCCTTTGTGTTCCTGCCGCCGTCTGAGGACAGGCTGCGGCGCGAAGGACCGACTGTGAAGATACTGTCGGTGCCGATCAACATTCCTCGGCTGTACGTGGACGAGCGTGCAGCGGAGCTGCGGGAGACGGTGGTCAGCGCTGGGAAGAGCGGGATCGCGGCCAGACTCACAGCAAGGATGGATTGGGAGAAGCAGACGACGCGGAACGTGTTTCTGCGGATTCCCGGGACGGATTCGGAACTGTCCTCGGAATACGTTGTCATCTGCGGCGCATACGATTCGATTTCCATCGCGCCAGCGGTCGCACCCGGAGCGGAACAGGCAGCCAACATCGCCGCGCTGCTCGCCACAGCAGCGGCTTTGAAGGATCATCCCCCTAAGCGTTCGGTGATCCTTGTAGCGACAACAGGGCATTACCTTGCGCTGTCGGGCGCAAGGAAGCTGGCGCAGGACCTGGTGACCTATCTGGGAGTAAAGGACGGTACCGGAGAAACGGACGAGCATGCCGAGAAGGTCCACGAGCTTTACTCCAAGTTGTTCCAAGGCATGAAGCGCTACTTCTTCCTCTGCCTGGACCTCTCGTCGGGCAACGATGCATTCGGGATGTTCGTGGTGGGAACCTTCTTCGGGCGGGGTTCAGAGTGGGCGGACTGGCCGCGGCTGAAGACAGCGTACGATCCTTTCAGCGAGAAGGTTGAAGAGCGGGCGAGGCTTATTGAGCAGGAACTTGGGCTGAGTGAGAAGGTGTTCGTGAACGGCATCAAGACCGAGCGGTCGGTGGATTACGGCATCTATTTCCTGAACGGGGTGGCCTCGGACATGGAGGTGATCCGCACGACCACGCGGAACAACAGCTACTTCCACGGAGGGGTGTTCTTCCACACGATACAGGACTGGCGTCCCGCGTACTGGTCGCCGCGAGATGTTCCTGAGTTTGTGGATTTCGGGATGCTGACAGAGCAACTAAGGGTACTTATTCCGCTGCTGTGGGATTTCACCAGTGGCAATCACATCCCGGTGGACGTGTACTCCAGTCCGCCGCAGTCGCTGAAGAAGGTGTACGGTCGGGTAGTCTGGTTCAACCCTCGGACAAGCTTCGTGCCAGACACGCCGCTGGAGGGTGCGGTTGTTATGCATCATCCATTCTCGCGGTCGATCGCCGGCAGCGGCGAGGCGAGTTCCGGCACAATGACGGGGGGCGTCCTCCAGGTAGCGTACGACATGACCGACGAACAGGGCCGCTTCAGCTTTGACAATTTCGCCAAGACTACGTCGCAGATGGAGGTGGGGTTCTGGACGGTCGAGGCGTACGCGTTGGACAAAGAGACGGGCGAAATCATTTACGCGCCCGACAGGGGCGTGAACGGAGAGGAACGCTATCCCTCGTTGCAGTTCGTGATACGAAACACCGACACGTCTCGCCAAATCACATCGGTTCTGTTCGGGTGCGTACCGACGGGAGTCGTGGGAACGATAGACCCGAGATACATGGAGCAACTAGTCGGACTGTCGGTAATAGACGGGGAGATGAAGACGAGACCGAACGCTTATGGGTACACGCTTCCGCAGTCGTGGCCGGGCACGACGAGTTCGGCGGGAGATGCTGCGGTCGTGGCGTTCACCAAGCCGGGGACGCGGGTATCGATAGCGATGGGGCTGGGGCTGATAGGCCAGCGGCTGCTGGTCATCAACTCGTCGGACGATGACTACGCGGGACACGGATACAAGGCGCCGGAGTTTGGGCTGATCTGGCCGTCGCGCTTCTTGGCGGTCAAGGACATGTGGAGGCTGGACGACGAGCGAATGCGCCAGCTGGCACGCTTCGGCATACGAAGCGAGAACACCGAGAGCCTCCACGAGCACACAGAGGCGCTGCTCCGGAAGGTGGAGGAAGAGAGGCGGCAGAAGCACCACGAGGGTTTCGTCGCGGATGTCAATCGGGCATGGGCGTATGAATCGCAGGTGTACGCTGACATCAAGAAGGTGGGGGACGATACGGTTCGCGGGGTGATCTTCTACATGGCGCTGCTGCTTCCTTTCTCGTTGTTCATGGAGAGGCTGCTCTTCGGCTTCTCTGACATTCGGCTGAGGGTAGCTGCATGGGTAGCGATTTTCCTGGCGGTGTTTCTAATTTTCTGGGCAGTTCACCCCGCGTTCCGGATAACGATTACGCCGTATATAATCTTCCTCGCTTTCGTGCTGCTGGCCCTGTCTGGGCTTGTGGTCATACTGTCAGCCTCGCGCTTCCAGGTGGAGATTCGTAAGCTGCGGTCACAGCTGGTTGGGATTCCCGAAGCGGACGTCAGCCGAACGGCAGCGCTGGTCACAGCCTTCGCGCTGGGGGTATCGTACATGAGACGACGGAAGGTCAGAACGGCGCTGACCGCAGCGACGGTGGTGCTGGTCACGTTCGCAATTCTTTCCTTCACATCCGTCCGGCAGTCCCTGCGGATCACCAAGGTGCCGCAGCACTGGGACGCGCCCTACGATGGCTTTCTGCTGAGAAACATAGCCTGGCAGGCGCTGAATCTGGAAGCGCTGGAACGGATGGAGTCCGAGTTCGGAGACAAGTTCCCGGTAGCGCCAAGGTCGTGGTATGTCAAGACGGCACAATCGGGGGTGGGGGCGGACCTTGTGCCGATTCTATATCGTGAAGACCGAGAGGATGTTCGGGCGGAGGCCAACGGCGCTCTGGGGTTGAGCGCGGCGGAGGCGGAAGTCACCGGAGCCCATGAGACGCTGGTGCCCGGGCCGAGCCGCTGGTTCTCCAAGGGTGAACGGGGCGTGTGCATTCTCCCTCAGCCGCTAGCCGATGCTCTGGAGGTGAGCGAGTCAGATGTGGGGCATCTGCGGATCCGGATGGGAGGCGGCACGTTCCTGGTCATCGGTGTCCTGGATGAGGAGAAGTTCGACACCGTCAAGGACATTGACGACCAACAACTGACGCCTGTGGACTACAGCTCCTTGAGCGGGTCAGAGGTGTCGACGATGAGGACGGCGGAGGATCAGACGGGCCAAACGGGGGTAGCTGAGTACTTCCACGTGTCCGTTTCGAGCCTTGTCTTGATGCCATACGAGGATGTGCTGGCCTTTCAGGGAAGCGGCGCGGGAAATTCAGGAGGGAGCCTGCGCTCGGTGGCTGTCAGGTTCCGGGAAGACAGCGAGGGATTTGAAAGGGCCGAGGAGTTCATTCAGCAGACTGCGCTGACAGGGCTGCTGGGAAAGGGCGGGAGAAGTTATGTGATAAGCTCGATCGGGGCAACTTCAATCACAGGGCTCAAGGGAGTGCTGCCGTCAATGTTCTTGGCCATCCTAATCGTATTCAACACGATGTTGGGCTCGGTGCACGAAAGGCTGAACGAAATAGAGATATTCAACTCGGTCGGGCTAGCGCCTAACCACATAGCGATGCTGTTCATGGCTGAGGCGGCGGTGTTCGGAGTGATCGGAAGCGTGATCGGGTATCTGCTGGGGCAGACGATCGCGAAACTCATACTGTGGCTCAACATCTTGCCCGGTCTGACATTGAACTACTCGTCGACTTCGGTAGTGGTCACGATGCTGCTGGTGATGGGCGTCGTCATGGCGTCAGCCATCTACCCGGCAAGGATGGCTTCGAGCCTGGCCGTCCCGGACATACAGCGCCGGTGGCGCTTGCCCCCGCCGAAGGGAGACACGTGGGACTTCACTTTCCCCTTCACGATACACCTTAGGGAATCGCTGGGGCTGAATGCGTTTCTGATGACGTACTTCGAGGGAATGTCGGGACGAGACATAGGAGGGAGCTTCACGGTGAAGAACGTGACGTTCATAGGGGAAAAGCCCGAGCATTTCGTCCTTGCCGCGGACTGCTGGCTGGCTCCGTATGATCTGGGCGTTAGTCAGCACGTCGAGCTGCACACGATGCCATCGGAAGAGATGCCGGAGTACATGGAACTCATGCTGCACGCGAAGAGGCTAAGCGGGGAGATAGGAGCGTGGATACGCACCAACCGTCCGTTTCTCAACGATTTTCGTAAGCAATTCCTGCTTTGGAAGACCTTTCCGAAGCTGGACAGGGCACGCTTCATGAAGTTGGGCGCGGAGCGGATCGGAAAAGCCGTCGAGGTGGATACGTGAGCGAACTGAACGAACCGTCCTCAATATTCATGGAGGAGGAAGAGGAAGCGCAGGAGGGCTTCGGGATCAGGACGATCCTGGGGGTCCTGTTCCTTGGGTTCGTGGTGCTTCCCGGGGCGATATACATGTCGCTCGTAGCAGGAAGGGACATAGGGGCGGCGGCCGAATGGGTGACGGTGATGCTCTTCGCAGAGCTAGCGAGGCGCTCGTTCAGCAAGCTTCGCAAGCAGGAGATCTTCCTGCTGTTCTACTCCGCGGGGACGCTCATGGTGGTGGTGGGCGGACTCCGAATGATGGGAGGGCCGTTCGCACATCTGATCTGGAATCAGTTCGTGGCTACCTCGGAAGAGGCGCAGCTTTTCGGCATCGCGCCGGAACTCGCGAGGCCGGAGAACTCGTGGATCGCGCCGTTGGCAAGCTCTGTAATCAAGGAGAGGATCCTCATCCACCATGTATGGTTGCGGGCGATCTCTGTCACGGTAGTCAGCTACATATTCGTGCACCTGAACCGATTCAGCCTCGGGTTCCTGCTTTTCAAGCTGACCAATGATCGGGAGAGGCTCCCGTTCCCGCTCGCTTATGTTGGTGCAGCGGGCTCAATCGCTATCGCTGAATCCTTCGAGTCGAAGACATCGCGAATGTGGAGGCACTTCTCTACCGGCGTAATGATGGGCTTGGTGTTCGGCGCCGTCTACATCGTCATACCGTCACTGTCGGGGACATTTCTGCGAAAACCGATAGTACTGATCCCGATACCGTGGATAGATCTCTGCGGTATATTCAGGCAGAACTTAATGCCCGGCGCGCTTTTGGGATTGAACACCGACCCGGGGATCATGCTGGTGGGTATGGTACTACCCTTCCAACTGGTGTTTGCGCAGTTCACGGCGTCGATAATAAGCCATCTGATCGTCAACCCGTATGTACTTCATCCGCTTGGAATCCTGAAGACCTGGCGGGAGGGGATGACGACGATTCCGACCGCATTTTCCAACAACCTGGACTTCTGGTTGAGCTTCTCCATCGGGGTGGGGGCGGTGGTGTTTCTCATCGGAATCATGCAGGTGTTCAGGATGGGAAGGCCCGCCGATTCGGGCCAACGCGAGGGCCGTAGACGGGTCGGGGACATCTCTCTCGTGCTTGCGGCCGTGCTGTGGGTAACGACAAGCATCGGGTTTATCCTGCTGACACATAGCCTTGTGCCAAGGTTCCCTGTATGGCTGCTTGTGGTGTTCGCGTTCGTGTGGACACCGTTGTACTCATATATCGAGGCGCGAATGGTGGGAATAACGGGGCGCGGGCTCGGGTTTCCCATGATCCGGGAAGGGTCGGTGGTGCTGAGCCGCTATAGAGGTGCGAACATCTGGTTCGCCCCGCTCCCCCTTTTCGATCACGGGATGTACGCGCAGACACTGAAGGTTGCCGAACTCACCAAGACGCGCATCAGTTCACTGCTGAAGGCGGAGTTATTCATGATCCCGGTCGTCATGGTGTGCAGCCTGATTTTCTGGGCATTTCTGTGGAAGCTGCAACCCATACCGTCGCCGGTGTACTTGTATGCTTCGAAGATCTGGCCGCAGGCGGCGCTCTACCAAGTGCTGTGGGCAAGCGCGACGACGGAGGGGGGAAGCAGATTCATGCTGGATGCCATAAGGCCGTACCCTATCGCGGCGGGGGCAGGAGTGGGACTGCTTCTCTTCACCACACTTTCGGTGTTCAAGCTGCCGCTCATTGTTTTCTTCGGCGCAGTCTCGGGCCTGGGGATGTGGGGTTGGCCGCACGCGTCAATTCCGATGTTCACGGGCGCGCTGCTGGGAAGGTACGTGTTCGAGAAGAAGTTCGGCAGAGAGGCGTGGAGGAAGATGATCCTGGTAGTAACAGCAGGCTACACGTGTGGAATGGGCCTTACGGGGATGTTCTCGGCGGCGGCGATGATGATCTCGCGGGCGGTGATCCAGCTACCCTATTGACTCCGCCAACTCTTTCCCCAGTTCTCGTGCTTTGGCAAGCGCATCGTCGTCTGGTTTGCCTTTTGCAATGATCGGCTCAACGGCCTTTCGGAGCTGAAGGCTGCCACAGATCCGGTCGACGCTCTCGATGGCTTTACCTCCGCCACCGTGGCTGACGAAGGCGGCGTAGGGTTTGTTGTCCACCTTATGGAGAGCCTCGTAGTAGACGCGGTCAAAGAAGTCCTTGAGCATGCCAGCCATGTAGCTGAAGAAGTCGGGGGTGCCGAATGCGACTGCGTCGCAGGAGAGCAGGTCATCGGCGTTCGCCTTCGCGGCGGGCTTGACGTTTGCACTTACCCCCTGAACTGAAGAGGCACCCTCCCCCACTGCCTTTGCCAGAGCTTCGGTGTTGCCGCTTTGAGTGTGATACACGACAAGGACCGTCTTCATCTTTCCCCTCCTTCCGTCGGACTGCTACTTGATAGGAACCATCTCAATACACGCGTTGGGGCACCTTTGGGCGCACAGACCGCAGCCGTCGCACTTCTCCGGGTCTACGGCAAAGTAGCTGCCGTCACGGGAGATGGCAGAGTAGATGCAGACGCGCTCGCATTGGCCACAGCCCACGCCGCATCCGCACGACAGGCAGCGCTCGGCTTCGCGTACGGCTTCCTCCTCGCCGTAAGCCTGCTCGTACTCACCGAAGTTGATGCGCTCGCGGGGGCTCTTCCGATGAAGCGGAACACGCGGCTCCTCAGGAAGTTCGAATGACCTCCCCAGTACCTTCCTCTCATCCACCGCCCGGCGATCGAGCCGTGTATCGTCGGGAACGCTGCCGGTCGACAGGTAAGCGTCTACGGATCTGGCAGCCTGCTTGCCTTGCGCGATGGCGGAAATGAGCGTTCCCGCTCCGCCTGTCACGTCGCCCGCGGCGAAAATGCCATCCGCCTGCATGGTCAGATTGCTCTCGGAGACAAGGACCTTCTTGGGCCTACCGGTAATTTCCCCCATCGCCCGGGCATCGACTCCCTGTCCGGCGGCGACGATTACGGATTCAATCCGCAAGGCGAACTCGGTTTCCGGCATCTGCTGCGGGCGCCGCCGTCCATCGGCGGCGGCACCACCCAGATAGCCAGTGCGGAGAACCAATGACTCGACCCTATCGTCTCCGCGCATTTCCACCGGCGCTGTCAGATACATGACCTTCACACCTTCGGCTTCGGCGTCGGCCAGCTCCTCTGAGTGGGCGGGCATTTCATCACGAGTGCGGCGATAGATCATGAACACCTCGGAAGCTCCCAAGCGCACGGCGGCTCTAGCGGCATCAACGGCTGCGTTCCCGCCGCCGATCACCGCGACGCGGTCGCCGAGCGAGGGGCGCTCGCCGGTGTTCACGCGCTTGAGGAATTCAAGTCCTCCAATGACCCCGGGGAGGTCCTCCCCCGGGATGCCAAGAGCGATGGATTTGCCCGCGCCTATGGCGATGAGAATCGCCGCAAATCCGTCCGCCTTCAGGCTTTCGATGGAGAGGTCACGACCCAGTGCCTTGCCGGTCCTTATCTCCACACCGGTTTTGCAGATGAAATCGATTTCCTCCTGAACAACGGAGCGGGGAAGCCTGTACTCAGGAATACCCCAGACCATTACCCCGCCTGGGCGGTCGGTGGCCTCGAAGACGACGGTCTCGTGACCTGCCAGTGTCAGGTCATATGCCGCGGTGAGCCCGGCAGGGCCTGCCCCAATCACTGCAACGCGCTTTCCGGTGGGAGGTCGTTTGGCAGCTGAATACTCGGCGATAGGTGCGTTGTCACGTCCCCACTCGATGAGGTACCGCTTGATCGCCCTGATGGCGATGGGGTCGTCGAGCTTGCCCCTGGTGCAGTTGTCCTCACACGGATGATAGCAGGCGCGACCACAAACGGACTGGAAGGGATTCGCGCGGCGCAAAGCATCGAGGGCTTCACCGTATTGACGGGCGGCAGTCAATTTCACGTAGCCCATGGCAGGCACATCGGCAGGACAGGCAAAGGTGCACGGCGCTCGTAATCCCGGCCGAATCTCCGCTCGCAAGCGCTTCTCGCGGTTCACATCATGGGTGCCCACGATCTCCCCGACAACCTTTCCGCGGAAGTCGTCCAGCCGCCTGTAGCCATGGTCCTCCATGTACCTGCCTAGGCCATCGACGAGATCGCGGATGACGCCGTACCCGTCCATGACGACGGCGCTCACCACCTGGACGGCATTCGCACCGGCAAGCAGATACTTAACGACGTCCTCCCACGAGGAGACGCCACCGGAACCGGCGATGTCGATCTTGAGCTGGGGCCTTATCTGGCTGATCCAGCGGAGCGGATACATGATTGCCCACGGCCCGCCGTGGCCACCGTAGCCGCCATGAAGGGAAGGGCTTTGAGAGTCGATATCTATGTCAAGGCCGGTCATGCGATTGAAGATAGTCACTGCGTTGGCCCCGATCTCCTCCAATCGCTTCGATACTGAGATGGGAGAAGTCAGCATGGGACTTATCTTGGCGATGATGGGAAGCTCGACCTCTTTCCTCACACATTCAACAGTGTTATAGATGGTCTCCTCGACGGCACCACCGCGAAAGGTGATGGAGCCGTGCGGGCAGGAGGTGTTCAGCTCGATTGCGTCGGCCCCGGCGTCGGCCACCATATTGGCGGCTTCTACCCAACCGGGTGCGGTAAGACAGTTGATGCTGGGGATTATCTTGATGGTCAGCTCTTTCTTTGCCAGTCTCACCTCTTCGGCGTAACGGCTTATGTCCCACTCGCTTGCCTGCTCGTAGGAAAAGAGCGTGAAGGTAGAGTCATCACGGAGGTCGTGGCGTATTACCTTGAAGCGTGGGGTCGGCGACTTTCGGGACACCTCCTCCTGGAAGTAAGACTTCATCACTACCGCGCCAGCGCCGTTCTCCTGGCATTTGCGCATCCGCTCAAGGGTCTCGGTTATCCCCGCCGAACCCACGATGATGGGCGAGCACAGCGAGAGTCCGGCGAAGCGGGTGGTCAGATCGGGCATAGCAGTCTCCTGAGACCTCACAACTTGGGATGTTCCGGGCACAAAGTAGCATTCATTTTAGCGTTCGCCGCCGCAGCCATCAATGACGCGTTGACGACGAGTGCGCGCGTTGCTAGGATGGCCGATTCCAGAGAGACATCACGGATGCGGAGGCAGAGCAGCATTCACGCAGCCCAGGAGGACGACACGTTGAGGATCTGCTACCTGCACAAGCGACCTGGGGACTGTTCGTCCGACGGCGCAGGCCAGCAGTGGAAAGTGATTAGCGCGGAACTGAGAAGCAGGGGCCACGAGATCCTGGAGGAGGAATTGGGTGCAACGCACACGCTTCGCGCGTGGCTCGCTTACCTCTTCGGATCGGTGAGATGGTTGTTTCGTTACCCGCGTCTGCGCGCAGACGTGCTGATTGCGGAGGATATAGAGAGTGCATTCGTGGGAGCGCTCGCGCGGCACCTTTTCGGCGGGGCAATGGTGCTGACTTTCACCAGGGACTATTTCTCCAGGGCGCGAGGACGGGGGTTCCGTCTTCGAGCGGCGTCCGTGTGGCTGATGGAAAGGATAGTTCCGCTGTGGGCCGACCTGGTGATAGCAGGCGATTGCCAGAAGCGGCATTTCGTCCAATCGGTGGGTGTGCCGGCGAATCGAATCACGTGCATTCTACCCGCAGTGGAGCGTTCTGCCTCTAAGCCTGAGGGAGAAATCGGGCGCGGCACGTTGCTCTTCGTCGGTGACCTCGAGAGCTACAACCGTGTGAGGATTCTGGTCAGGGCACTTGTCCTGCTGAAGGAGAAGCACGGCGATCTCAAGCTACGGCTTGCGGGGTCAGGCAGAGCTGAGCGCAACCTGCGCCGACTGGTGCGCAACCTGCAGATAGAGGACCGGGTGACGTTTGGGGTGAGGTCGGAGCGGGACATCTCGGAGTTGACTCGCACTGCCGAGATCGTCCTCTTCACGGTTGCCGACGCTTCGAACCCGAGGCTGCACCAGGCGCTGAGCAGCGGCAAGCCCGTCATCATTTCCAACCAATCGTCCGCCAAGACCGCGCTAACGGATGAGGAGTTCCCGGCCGAATGTGTGCTCAAGGTCGAGCCCACACCGGAGGGATTCGCTAGAGGAATATCACTGCTTCGTGCCGGGCCCATGGCGGCGGAGTTCTTCGGACAGTGCGGCAGACAGCTCGTCAATAAGAGAAGCAAGCCGGAGAAGGTGGCGGAAGATTACGAGCAAGTGCTCCTTGCTGCCGCGAGAGGAGAGAGCCTGGAAGCCGAGCCGTCGCAGATAGCGGCAGGCCTCTAGCCTCGCCAAGCGGCTGTGGCGAGAACTGCAGCAAGGGCGATAAGCACCTCAACACGGGCGGGCAGTTTGACTGCGGCGGCAAAGCCCTGCTATCATGTTGTAGCTCCCATGCGCAAGCGAAGGTGCTGGAGGTGTAGTTTGAGGAGCAAGAGCTACAAGGAATTGCGAGAGGCGGCCGAGGATATGTGGCTGGTGGACTGCCACGAGCACATCGGGTACGAGCACAAGATGGACGGAAGGGAACTCGACCTGTTCGGGATGCTTAAGGCCAGCTACGCGATGATAGACATCATGGCGGCGGGGGCGTCCACCGAGCTTTACCTCAATCCGCCGAAAGACAAGAGGAAGAGGTGGGAGGCGATAGCACCTTTCCTGCCAAAGGTACAGGGGACGGCTTACTACCGGTGCATGCTGAGGGTTTTTCGGGACCTTTTCGATCTCGAGGGTGACGAGATCAACGAGAGCAATTGGCAAGAACTCGACAGACGGATACTTGAATACCCTAAGCGGCCCGACTGGTATCACTACGTGATGAAGGACAGGGCGAAGATAGACGTGGCGATTCACGGCGACGAGGCGGGGGATGTTGACTTCAAGTATTACAGGCCGATCATGGCGACGATGGTGTGGCTGTTCGCGAGGGCAATTCCCCAGAGCCGGCTGAAGAAGGTGGCGGAGGATACCTCGATTCCGCTCTCCGAGAGAATGCGCATTCCGGTTAACGTGTTCGGGATGAACCCGTCCGAGGCGCTTCGAAAGAACTTCGAGAACTTGTTCGGAGTGCCGGAAGACTTCGACGATTTCGTGTCGAAGCTCCATCGCGAGATGAAGAGACGGGCGGACACAGGGACGATTGGCGTGAAGATACCGATTGCGTATTTCAGGGCGCTTCGGTTCGAGGACGTGCCGGAAGCGGAGGCAAGGAGGCTCTTCAACAAGCCGGATGACGAGATAACTGCGCTGGAGTTTGTGAAGGTGCAGGACTTCGTCGCTCACGAGATCGTGAGGCGGTGCCGGGAGCTGAATCTCGTCGTGCAGGTGCATACGGGAATCCAGGCGGGGATAGGCAACTACCTGGAAAAGTCACATCCGCTGCACTTGGAGAATATGTTCCTTGCGTACCCGGAGGTCACGTTCGACGTCTTCCACGGTGGGTATCCGTACTGCGGCGAGATTGGAGTCGCGGCGAAGTCCTTCCCGAACGTCTACCTCGACTTCTGCTGGATGCCCATAATCTCCCCGTCCGCGACAATCAGGCATCTCAGAGAGTGGATCGAGACCGTTCCGAATTCCAAGCTCCTGTGGGGAGGAGACGCGCACACGCCCGAGGAGGGTTACGGCACAGCGGTGTTCGCGCGAGATACGGTGGCGCGCACCCTTGCGGATGCGGTGGACGATGACTACATTTCCATGAAGACCGCGCACGAACTGGCACGGATGATATTGCGCGAGAACGCCCTTGCGCTTTTCGGCATCCAGATCGATGAGTCAACAAGATACTTAGCACCCAAGAAGGCGAAGCCAAATGGCTAGTAGAAAGAAGAGACAGACTAAGCCTCCAGAGGTCGGTCACGTGACGTCCGCGAGGGATAGGCGCGAGGCACACGAACTTGCGGTCGGCGTGTTCTCGGGGTTCTGGGAAGGTATTGACCGCGAACGACGGAGCCACTCGGAGACCCCTGACGAGATGATCCGCATCTGCAAGAAGGGCGGGAAGATAGTCACGCACGTAGCACTGATCGATAAGAAGATGCGTGTCGGCTCGAGCGTGGTGAGGGTATGCGGAGTGGGAGGTGTGTCGACTCACCCAAAGCACCGACATGAGGGCTGCGCGCTTGCGGTGATGCGTGATGCGGTGGAATTCATGAAGCACAAAGGGTACGCGGCTTCGATGCTGTTCAGCGGCGCTCACGAACTTTACCGGAAATGCGGATACGAAGGCGCAGTGGCGGAGTTCAGGGCGGAGATTTCTGTCGGTCAAGCGAAGAAGGCAGCTCGGGATGGGAGGCTGCGAAAGGCGAGGCAGGCTGACATCGGTGCCATGTCCCGGCTTTACGACAGATGCAACCGCAGCCGGACGGGGTCGATGCTGCGTCCGCTTAAGGACTGGAGCTCCTCACTGAAGCACGGGACGTGGCTCGTGGCGGAGAAGAATGGGAAGCTGGTCGCTTATGGAAGGTTCAACAAGCGATGGTCGCGAGAGGGGAAGCTGCGGGTGGACGAATCCGCTGCTGAGAACCGAGAGGCGGCGCAGTCACTTATAGCAGGGCTGGGGCGGAGAGCGGCTGAGGACGGTTTCAACACGCTGGACATCATGGGCCCGCCGGACCACGCAGTCATGCGGGAAACCATGATGTGCGGCGGGCACTCGACCTGGGGTCGCGGCGAGTACCAGATGATGAGGGTAATCGACCTGGGCCGCCTGCTTGGCGGCATCTCAGAAGAGTTGGGAGCGCGGATAGGCAAATCCGAACTGGCAAGAGGCAAACTGGGCATGGCTCTGAAAACCGATATCGGGTCGGTGAGACTCGACATCGACGAAGGGACGATTGCAGTATTGGATCCACCGAAGGCCAAGACGGGAGCCACCGCCAGAATTCCTCAGAAGTTCCTGATGCAGCTTGTGATGGGATATCGGCACGTGGCCGAGGTGGCGCGAGAGGACGGCGTCGTCATTCCGCGCGCTTTGAGAAGACCGTTGGAGGCGCTTTTCCCCGTCGGCTACGCGCACGTGTGGCACGTCGACAGGTTCTGACTTTGGGACGACCATGCGCTATTTTGGCGCGGAGGAAGGTGGACAGGCGGTGTGCGCCGCCATCGTCATCTTTGCGTCAGGGTGCGTTTGCAGGTACGAAGCGGGACAGGCCGGCGTGACCGGTCCGAACAGCACGCGCCGCACGACTGCAGCTTGCCAGGGCCAGTCGAGGTAGAATCGGCACTTGCGTGCCCCGAGAATCTCACGAATGCCGATGGTCACTGCCCTTGACGGCACTGCGGCGAGATCTCCTCCCGCGCCGAAGACGGCGTTGATTGTTGTCGTTTCGCGTGCCAGTTTTATGACCCTGACTGTTGAGACGCGAAAGTCCTCTACGCCGACGACTTCTCCAGGCTCGGGCGCCTCGTTGAATGCCATGTGTCCGTTTATGCCGATCCCACCAAAGCATATGTCTACGCCGCCCTCGTGCTCTATCCGGTGCGGAAGAGCTTGCGGCCTTGCCGGGTCGGGGAAAACTGAGTTCTCTGCAGGCGGGCGCAGCGAAGGGTCAAGAAGCCCGAAGAACTCTCTCTGCATGTAGCCGCGGAAGCTCATCGGATGCTCCGGCGGGACGCGAGCGCCATCGTCAAAGCAGTACTCGTCCATGTTGAACGTGATGAGATTGCGGCAGCTTATTGTCTCCCGGTTGCACATTTCGGCGAGAAGCTTGAACTGACCGGTGGGACCTACGGGGATGATGAATGTCGTTCGGCGATTGCGCGAGTTGTTATTCCGTATCGCATCGGCCATCACTTGTGCGAAATCCCGCCAGACGTCCTCCGGAGTGGGCAGCACTTCAAAACTTATGGGGGTAGCAGACCTCATACTTTCGAGCGGGGCAGTCATAAACTCCATCGGCACACCTCTAGGAATGGGGAACTTGAGGAAACGAGAGGACGAACTCCTTTATCATGTCCCGGACTCGCCGGAATTCATTCAGCACTTCCTCGGGGCTTCCCGATGCCGCCGCGGGGTCCGGGAAGGGCACGTACATGCGCTCGCCGCTGCCTGGAGCGAAGGGGCATATGCCCTCCTCCTCTCCGCATAGCGTCACGATGTAACCGAAGTCCGATTGTCCGAGGTCTTCCACACGTTTGGACCTTTGATTCGAGATCTCAATCCCCACTTCGCCCATTACCGTCACGGCCAGTGGGTGGACGATGGTGGGTTCGCTGCCCGCGGAGTAGGGCTCGAACTCATCGCCGCGCAATGAGCGCATGAATCCCTCCGCCATCTGGCTGCGGCAACTGTTGTGGATACAGAGCAGCAACACTTTGGTCTTATTGGGCACCATTGCCTCCGGAAGTGCACCCCGGCAATCCGCCTCACTGATCCAAAGGAGGTCTCTTCATAAACATCGCCGTTATTGCCAACAACAGCGCCAAGCCCAGCACGAATCCAAGAGTCGGGTGATACACCCAGGCTGCTGCCACAGCCACAGCCGCTAGTGTAATAGACACCGCCCTGACACGCCGGGAAGGCCCCGGTGGCTGGGCCTCTTGTCCCTCATCACACTTACGATTCACGGTCGTCAGCCTCGGCCCGACGAAGGATCAGGCTGTAGATTAACAGAAGGACGGCCCTCAGAAAAGTGCTTTCAGATCTCGAGGCACACCGAGAGCTTCACCGCAACTCTCTCAGTGAACTCCTCCGCGTTGGGGTCACCTATGGCGACG